>FTIX01000581.1_pt7 | contig 32591 bp, 35 predicted proteins | sample 1658561 | NCBI WGS metagenome assembly FTIX01 (sample SAMEA3914836, study PRJEB12502) | metagenome | biome: forest; material: soil | place: Canada | collected 2011-07-03 | depth 0.3 m | reverse complement strand
AACCCAGCCAAGATCAGGATGACGTCAAAGACATTCAGAAAGAAAAAGAGCCAGAAACGGAAGAGGTGAACTCTCAACCGAAACAGAATGATCGATCTCCCGACTCACAAACAGAAAGCCGAGAGGAAAAGCGCAAACAAATGGAGCCGCTTGAAAATACTGAAAAAGAGAGTCAAGAAGATAAAGCTTCAAGGTCTGAAGAAGATCAAGATGCTGATCTTTGGCTAAACAGGATCGTGAACGATCCCAAAACATTTTTGAAAAATAAATTTTACATTGAATCCAAAAGAAATGGCATTACGGAGGGCGTCGATCCATGGTAACCCATCTGGTTTTTATCTTCTCATTACTCCCACTTCTCCTTTTCTCAGGAACGTTTACAGCCAGCGTTAGCCACAACCAAGTGAATCCAGGAGAGAGTTTTACTTTAAACCTAACGCTCAAAGACTCCTCAGCCAAAGGGTCTCCGACGATCGATTCTTTAAAAAGCTCATTTATCATTAATTCTCAGCAGCAGGTATATAGTAGCTCGATTCTCAATAGACAGGTAACTTCCAGTACGACTTGGACATATCTCCTCATTCCAAAAGAAGAGGGCAGAATCACGATTCCTTCCCTCCATATCGATACAGACCAAGGAACTCTTTCCACTCAGCCTCTCGAGATCCAGGTCGTGAAAGGAGCAGCCTCCGTCGATTCCGATCTTCTCGGCATCACTCTAGCAACAGAGGTGAGCAACGCTAAACCTTATAAAAATGAACCAATCTTTTACACGGTTAAGCTCAGTTCCAAGCGGAATCTTGCGAATATTAAAATGGAAAAAATTCAAATCGAAGACGCTGTTATTGAAGTCAACGGAGAACCAAAAATTTATGAGCAAGTGATCGACGGTGTCAACGTAGGTGTTGCTGAATTTAGTTATCTCATTACACCTCTAAAAGCAGGGTTTCTGAAGATTCCCTCAGCAGTGATTCAAGGTGGAATTCCGACGAGGAGAAAAACTCACATCAACTCTTTCTTTAGCGACCACTTTGATCCATTTGCCATGATGCAAGGATTTGATCAATTAAAGCCTTTTGCCCTAGAAACAGAAGAAACCTTGCTGAACGTCCAACCAGCTAGCCTTAGCCCATGGCTTCCAGCCCAATCACTAAGAATTGAAGAAACGTGGATTGAACCTCAATCTTTCACAACAGGCGAGCCTTTTACGAGAAGCTTTAAAATTGTGGGAGAAGGAATTAGATCCAGCCAACTACCGAGCTTAAGTGAACTGCTCGTCAACGATCATAGCTTTAAGATCTATGCCGACAAGCCGGAGTTTGGCGATGAAGTTAGGGATGGACAGATTAAAAGTTACCGAAAAGAACACTATACGATTATTCCTCAACAGCCAGGGACGTTCACGTTGAGTGAAATCTCCGTGCCATGGTGGAACGTCATGCAAAAAGAGAAAGCTTTTGCTCATGTTCCCTCTAGAATATTGCAAATCTTGCCAGCCGCTGAAAGCATTCAGCCCAAACCCACCTCCTCTCATGATCCCTCAACTGCAACACAGCCTAAGCCGACAGAAAGAGATCCAATCTTGTACGCTTTAATTGCAGCACTTACATTTTTACTTCTCGGCGCAGTTTTTTGGGGAATCTCCCTTCAGAAAAAAATTGGACGGCTGAGTCAAATGCCAGTAAGTAGGGAGAAATTTGAAAAAGAGCCCGTCTCTCCCATTCCAGACAAAACGCCTGTGAAACAGAAAAAGAATAAAAACGAGCAACTTCCTGATCTTAATCCTACTTGAGTCACCTTTAGCTATCTCAACTTTGCACAATTTTTACCACGGCCTTTCCCTCGAAGTCGTGGCAAAAATTGTACAAAAATCGAGAACGTATGTCCATTATTTCTGGACATACATTGTAAAAAATGCGATCATTCTGATATCGCAAGGAGGATAAGGCGATGGATGTTTTTGGAGCTATTCGAGGAGCAATCAAAACAGAGGAGTTCGATTATGGAACCCTGATGCATGTGTTGCGAGATTATAAAAAGCCACGAGACGCCCTTACTCGTTTTCTGCGCGATGGTTCGATTGTACGCGTAAAAAAAGGTTTATATGTTTTTGGGAGAAATTACCACAAACGAACTATTTGCAAAGAGTCCCTTGCCAATCTCATTTACGGCCCCTCTTATCTTTCTTTGGAATATGCTTTATCTTACTATGGATTAATTCCAGAGCGCGTAGAGCAAATCACGAGCATGACCTCCCTAAGAAGTAAAATGTTTGCCACTCCATTAGGAACATTTTCTTACACCCACTTACATCAACAAAAATTTGCTATAGGCGTTACGATGGCAGAAGTAGATCCGGAACACCAATTCCTAATCGCTACGCCAGAAAAAGCACTTGCCGACAAAATCTCGTTTTACAAAAACCTAACCTCTACTCGAGACGTTTTTTCATTTGTGTGCGAAGGGCTTAGGATTGAAGAAGACTCTTTAACCAAGTTACATATTCCCTTGCTCATAAAAATCGAAGACGCGTATCGCAATCCAGCAGTTACTTATTTAGTTCGACTCATCAAGGAGTTATCATGATAGCAGAAGCCGTTCTGAAGCGCTTAGAAAGCTACAACTGCTCTTCTGCTCAAGAGTACCAAGCAGCTTTACTTGAAATTATTCAAGAAATCGCTCTTTTAGGACTTTGGCGAACGAAATTTTTTGAAAAAGCTGTCTTTTATGGAGGGACTGCGTTGCGAATTCTGTATGGATTGGATCGTTTTAGTGAAGATCTTGACTTTTCTCTTTTAATGAAAGCACCCAATTTTGAAATGAAGATCTACCATCAAGGAGTCCTCCGAGAACTGCAGTCTCTTGGATTTGAGGTCTCTATTGAAGAAAAAAAGAAGGCTGTGAACTCACCCGTCCAATCGGCATTTATTAAAGCCAATACACGGGAACATTTTTTGCGCATCGGCCTGTCATCTGAAGATCAAAAGCGAGTCCATTCCGATAAAATCCTTAAGGTTAAGTTTGAAGTGGATATAGACCCTCCTTTAAAGTTTGCTGTTGATTATCGAACATTAACATTTCCTGGACCATTTTCAGTCGCTACCATGACTCTTCCTGATCTTTTTGCCGGTAAAGTGCATGCCTTACTCTTCAGGGAATATAAAGGATGGGTAAAGGGCAGGGACTGGTATGACTTCCTGTGGTTTATTGGACAGAACATTCCTGTAAGTATGGTGCATCTTGAGCAAAGGATGCGGGAATCCGGGCATTTCTCTCATGATCATCTCTTGACCGAAAAAAAGTTAAGAACTCTTTTGAATGAGCGCATTGGGCAGCTAGATGTCGCGTCAGCAGCGGCCGATGTTCGCCGCTTTGTTAAAGATTCCTGGAAGATCGACCATTGGTCAAAGGATTACTTTTTTGAAAGCGCGACCCATCTTCTTGTAGCTAAAGAAGCAAAATGAATTCTATTTATTTGTTCAGTATGTCTATTATTCTTAGACATACTGAACATCACGACCGTCTAATCAGCGAACGCAACCGCTTTTCACAGGTTTGAAGCTAGATTATAGCTTAAAACTCTTATTAAAGAGTGCCGGCTTTATTGAAACTTTAAACATATTTTATGTAAAAGAAGCTTTCTGTTATAACTAACTTAAAGGTCTAACAAGAAGGAATGGTCATGGATGACACACGCTTTAAACTTCACTATAGAGGCTCTTTATTTTGGTTGATTTTTTGGCTCATCATCTTTTTCCCAATCGCTTTGGTGCTCCTGCTCACTGGTAGTTCATTTAAATATAATCAAGAGACATATCACTTGAACTATGGGGGTTCCCTATTCTGGTTATGCTTCTGGCTGCTTCTCTTTTTCCCAGTCGCTTTTGTGCTGTTACTCGTTAACGGTCTATCTGTTATCGTGCAAAAGGAAAACTCAGGATCTACAGTATTTGCTGAAGAGAGTCCCTTTAAACAATAACTTATTACGATTTCGATATTGTCATGCAATTCCCCTTGAGCTTACAGCCGATTTGCTGTTCGACATTAGGACATTTAGTGCATAAATTTGCAGAGTTCCCGTTGCTTGAGGATAAAAGAGGCGATTCTTCTCTTACCGAGCGAGTAGCTGCTTATGCATTTCGTTTTTTCGTCGTGCTTCCCATCCTAATCGCATGCTCCGTTCCTGAAGATATTGCGCAGTTGCCTACACTTGTCGTCATTCTTGTCACAGGATTTGTTAGAAGAAAGGAGGAAAATGTCAGCATATGGATGTATAACAAATTGAAAGACTGCTTACACACATTTGTAGCAAGTATTGCCTTTCCAATTTTTGCCCTAGGAAATATATGCCTCGGCAAACTTCCCTCTGCTAACCGATATATGCGAAGTTTTGCAGATAGCCAACATACTCACTTGCACGTGATAGAAGCGTTAAATTCTTCAGAGAAACACTTAGCTCAACACTTGATGAATGGACTTGAACAAGTTTACGAGAATTTAATGTTTATAAGAGAAGTTTTGCTCTCATCGCTAAATTCTTACCAATTGCCTGAATACTCCCTGGAATGTTTTCCCGCCTATCAAGTCTTGGCCCCACTTGTCGCAAGTCTCTCCGAAGAAACACGGCTTGAATGCTTGATTGCAAGTCTACAACAAAGAAATCTCCCAATGACCGCTCTTCTCTGGACGACAGCGGCTTGCGGTGGAGAGAACGCATTAAAGCAGACGCAAGAAAAATTTATTAACATCTGTTTGCTTTGCGATTCCTTGGGTAAAGAACAAGATGGAAATAACTTGGAATTCAATCGCCTAAATAACTCTTTAGAAAAACTACTTGATAACCCCGATATTCGAGAGCTCGCTAAAAACATAAAACCGAACCTACAGGATACAATTAAAGAAACTATTATTGCGGCATTTAACGCTGCAGATACGCAGCGATTAACTAGCTGCTTGGTACGAATAAGCTCTACTATTAAGGAATTAGCAAAAGCATTTTCTCATAAGGATCTTGCCAAAAAAAATATTTTTAGATACACCACTTCCAAACGATCTCATTTCTATCGTTTTAGAGTATCTTCCTGATCATTCCACACAAATTCGCGGAAGTAATGAACTTCATTCCTTAATTTTTTCAACATATAGACAACAAAACCGTTATAAAATATTCGATCGTCTAGCCAAAGACCCCATCTTAAGACAATATATGGCACACCTTGGGAAAACGTTAAATAAAAGCATCTACACCATAGAAACAAAAACCCTTTCTGCACATATCAGAGGATACCGCTCAGCCAAGCTGTTGGGCAGTGTTGTACTAGGAACTTACCTTCTGTTTGAAGACGTGCTGCTCACACCATTAGCTTTCTGTGCGGCTTTTGTGGCAGCAGGGGCTTTTAAGCTGGCGAAGTTTATCCTTAGCATTTTTAAATTCATTTTTTGTTCAAAAGAGCGGACTCTTGAAAACCTCGCGCAGATTTTGATTGCTCCAATATCAGGTTTAAAAATAATTATAGATTTTTTTGGAGTAGCTTGGGTGGCTATGCTTCTATTTATCGGAAATATGCTTTGCTTTTCACCGATACTCGCAAGGTCTACAATGGGAGGAATTAACCTCTATTTACGTTGTACCCACACAATTCCTGCGGTAGAATCAAACTTAACCTATTTAAATAAACATATTGGTAGATTCAACCAATAACGCATATAGCGAAGCTCCCCTATTTTTATCAAGGCTCCTTTTTCCAAAAGATCGGCCAGGTCACATGTCCTGTAACTCTAGGGGTTTGTGTAATCGCGATATAATTCCCCGCACTTAGACCTTTTTTAAAACCGCTTGGACCTTCTGTAAATATTCGTAGCAAGACCTTCTCTTGTCCCTGGTTAAGCCGCCCAGAAAGTGCTGTCAGCATTCTTGCTTTTTCAATCAAAAAACTCCATCCAATGATTCACTTCTATGGATACTTTCAAAGTAACATTTGAGGATAAAAAATTGAACTGTACTTTTGATTTTAATATAGTTATCATATTAAAAAATGATAACTTCAGGTAATTAATCATGCAGCCAATTACGTTTCTTATAGAGGACCTCAGTTTGTTTCACTCGATAGCGTATGAGAAAAAAACTTTTGGCCTTAAAGCATTGGATGCCGCTCTTTATCTCATCCGCACAGCTGTTGGCTATCCAGAACTTCAACCATCTTCGAGGACAATCACGCTCACTAACGCTGACCAAAAGACAATCCATCTATTTTGGAGAGTCGTTGCCGGCTTGATTGCGCTTACGATCGGCCTACCAGTTACTCTTACTGGAATGGCTATCAAGTGCTGCCTCATGGACCTGCAAAAGAGACAACTCTTAGAAATATATAAAGAGGCACAGGTGGATTCTTCCTCTTCAGAAAGAACAATACCCACAGAAGAACCACCCTCACTCATTGTAAAAACCGCATCTTTTTCACGACTGCGGTCCCCTCTAGACGCAGAAGAAAGAACCCCATCTTCTGCTACCCCTACAGAGCCTATATCTAATCCTCAAGTAATAAAAGACAGAACGACTTTTCTCACATCAATTGACCACGATTTATTTGGGATTAAACCAATAGTGGATTTAATGGAAAGTTATTTGGAAGAACTCAGATATCTAGTGGAAATTAACAACTATTCAGCACCCGACACTGGGGATTTTTTTCACGATAGATATCTCGCTATCCCCAAATTGGCAGGGAGCGAGTATGGGGTCTTGCAAGCAGTCAGCGATTGCCAATTGCGTATTCAAATAGCCTCCTACATTAACAATCCTTTAGCGATCATAGATTTAAATGTAATGCCATTCCAAACAGGGTGGACAAGGATACTAGGAGTAGGTGCTTTGGATCCACGGAATATTGGTCTTACCTATGCCCATATTCGTCTTATTAAAGTGCTGGAACAGGGCAAATTCAGAGACCCACTGCTTGGAGAGCGGATTGATGTAGACATGCTCCCTCATGTTGACTAGCCCTGCCATAACTCGACCCAAATCTCATGTAAAATGCATTTAGGGGGCCTTCCTATCACATACACCCTGCAGATAGGCACAAAGCCCTGTTTGGAAAAAAATGCAAAGGAGGCGTGGTTCGTAAAGGGCCTATAAAGAATATCGGTCGAAAGCCCATGAGGAGCTAGTTGTTTGGCCATGTTAACCAACTGTTTGCCAATGCCCTGTTTTGCGTAGGCAGTGGCAACAGCAATCTGTTCCAGAATTTTGATTTGGGTGTCTATGTAATACTGTTCTAACTCCATCACACTCAATTTAAGATCGATCTCTACCTGATGTGCTCTACTTAGCCAGGAAAAATAATTGCCAAGCTCGCTCAAAATCAAATAACCTACAAGCTGATCTTGGCAGCGTGCTGTGATGATTTTTCCTCCTTCTAACAGAACTTGCAAGACCCCTTCTGGCTTCATCCGAATTGTGAGAAACCCATTTTCTTCAAATTGCAGAGGAAGTTCCGTAGTGGTTGAATTATCTACAATTAAAGAGTTCTGTAGAACGAGTACCTCTTGGATGATTTGATCCCTACCTTCTGTGTCTGCATTGACAACTTGAAAAGAAAAAACTTGGTGGCTAACCGATTCCTCTATTTCGTTCCACCCGCCTGCCTCTGCTGTGAAGCAAGTTCCTAAAGCAACGACGAGTGAAAAATAATAACTTGTCATAAAAACCTCCCAATCACAGACTTCTTCCTAGCCACGACTTGAAACTCATGCCAAAAAACAGCTCCATCCAATACCGTCTCACATACTGACCGCTCTTCATTGAGCCATACAATTTCAAAGCCATTGCCTTCAAACAGCTTTTCAAGGTCATCCTTAGTCACAAAAGTCAAAGCCGGATTGTGTCTCCATTCATGATCCGATGCTAAAAAATGACCAGAGAAATAACCCGCAGGGGCCACGCAGGGCAATATTTTATTCGTCATGACATCTATGAACTGGCTTGGCAAGATAAAAGAAAAAACCTGCCCTCCTGTCACCGCATCAAAAGTTTCAAACAAAGCAGAAGGAGCTGCTTCCAAGGTGCACACCAATGCTTTTTTTAACCTATTTAAAAGATCTTGCTCTGCAAAGCGTAAACAAGTGATTGCAATCGCATGAGGGGTCGCATCCAATATCGTCACATCCGACTCTAAGGCTGCAAAATAAAGAGAATCTCTTCCTGATTCACAACCTAAAGTAAGCACGTTTTTCAAAGAAGTTTCATTTGCAATCTCAACGAGATGACGAGTGGCTTCTCTTGGGGTACAAACACCCCTTACTGCATCAACAAAAGAGCCCCATCCTTTATTCCCAAGTTGAGGATATTCATCCATCGCCACAGCTATTTTGTCTACTTCAATGACTTCTTTACCATTTCTTATAGAAAAGGTCGCATTTACAAAAACAGTTTCTCCTGTTAGTTGGCTTTCATTTTCAATGAGCAAGCTGTTGTTGGCTCCCAAGATGACATATGGGTTTAAACAGGTCAAGGCCTCAAATCCCCCTTGAAATTGCAAGGCATAGATCGTGTCACTACTAATATTGTTTATTTCAAAGGTGAGCATTCCTTCAGCCTCTTCAGGAAAAGGGATAGTTAATCGCGAATCTGGACAAGAAAGATCGATCCCGATCGAAAAAAGCGAGGTGACAAACGAAGTGAGGAACAGCGTCGCACAAGGCGCCGCATACCGAATGAAACGGGCAAACTGTTTTCTTCTAGTGGCGACTCGGCTTTCTCCCTGTTTTACCACCATAGATTGCCCTCCTATTTTTTTTCTTACCTCATTTTACTTGAGGCTACGGTAACAAAACAAGACTTTAGCAAAATGATAAAAATGGCTATGAGTTGTTGGTGATCAGATTAAACTATTTCAATCGTTTCTTATTGAGAAACTTCAATGACTAGCGGTAGTGCTCGAATTTCTTTTCCGGCAACTTTGACGGTAATAGAAGGAAGCGTATAGGAACCTATTGGTCGGCCTTCGAGTTGAAAGCTGTAAATAGTCACCACAATACTACTAGAGGGCGACATTCGAGATGTCTGTACAAATAGCGCTTTTAGCGGTTCGCTGCCAAGCCGAAAACTACTCACGTCCACTGTATCTTTCGCATCATGCGTCACAAATATAGACCCCTGAATGGGCTTATTGGCAATGATGTTTTCGTACTCATTGATGTTAGACGTGATCTGAGCAGTTCCATCTCCGTACACAACTTCATCGGCTATTTTAGGAAGCGGTTGCTCATCCTTATAATCTAAATAGTCTTTCCAAAGCTCAATAGAGCTTAAACCTAAAGGGGCTAAAAGAACGATTAAAAGAGAGATTTTTTTTCTGAGCATCACATCCTCAAAAATGTAATAGGTAAAAGAGGTCGTTCTTTTACACCTTATCTATCTTTCGACAATTTCAATCAACTACTGAAGTAATATTCTGAAATGATGGGAATGAGCACGTTGGGTAGCCCGCATTCTTGGATAGCTTCGTCAAATACACTTTTCTCAGCAATGGATAATCTTGATAGCAATGTCCCCATTGCATTAGTAAATATGTCATTATAGTACACCTTACTAAGCTCTGCGTTAAGTCTTGCTCGACCAACTTCAAGAGGCGACTTCATCTGATCATTTAAAATAAGAAAATTTGCTTTTTTTTGAATAAACGCATCTGCTGTTGATACATGCATTTGATCCATTAAATAATGAAGAGCAGTGTTGCCGCTGTCATCAAGCGGCGCGTGAACATCTGTAATCCTCGACCATTCATCAGAACTCGAAAATATATAGCGAAGCTGGCGTCCGTCATTCAAAATAGGGTCTTTAGGGAAGTTTTTGATTCCAGCTATATGTTTTAACGTGAGAATATTAGCCACTTCTTTGGCATAAGCGTAATAATCTTCTCCCTTTAAATTCCTATGGTTGGATCTGCACCTTTTTTTAAGAGCAGTTGCACATACTCATCTCTTTTATGAGCACACATCATATGTAGTAAGGTATTGCCAGTATCAGGAAATTGAAAATCCACAGGGATCTTGCTTAAAAGACTTTCTGCAATCTTTTCCATCCCCTCTTTTACCGCTTCCAAAAACCAATGCGCAAGGGGGTTTTCCACACTTCCAATCAATACAGAAGGGTCAGCTCCTTTTTCCAATAATAGCTCAAAAATCTCCGGGTCATCCTCATTAAACGCTTGTATCAACGGATGAACCTTAGCGAATGTGAATTCCCTATATTTGTATTGTCTCATCAAACATCCATTCACTAACCCTGTTCTCGATTCATTATAACAATAGCCATTTGCAAATTTTTCTGGATCTTTGACATAATCGAAAAGAAGTTTAACACATTTTATATTCCCCCTTTTAATCACGCCGGGAAGACAGGAATGGGCAGAATCCTTAAGCGCAGTAGAATTTAGAGGATCAGCTCCCTGTAACAGCAGGTATTCTACAATTTCTAACCTTCCTTCGTCTACTGCTTCTGAAAGAGCTGTGTTCCAACATCTTTGACCCTCTCTTACTATGCAATCCTTAGCTCCTGCCGCAACAAGCCGTTTTATTACTTCGATATTTCCCTTTTTGACAGCGAAAACTAAAAGCGGCTTACTGTGACTTTCATAACTTCCTTTTGTATAATTAATCATTGACCCTATCAGCTTAATCAACTGATCTACCCTGTCTAGATTTGGATGATTAGATTTGATTAATAGACAAAGCTCATTAAAGTACTGATAATCGCGTGCATTATATATCTCAGGGTAAATATCTTCTCCTATCATTGCTAGGGGAGCAAGTGGTGCGATTTTAGGTGTTTGTTGATCTTTTTCAGAAACGGCCTCCACACTAGATAGACTCGTGGGCTTGGATACAATCACTGGAACTTCTTCGCTCTCTTCGAGCTGTGAAAGGAGTTTTTTTGAGAGCGGCGGTTCTGTAGACAGAGTTTCAGAGACTACCGGAAGAGTGTTTTGTAACTGTTCGGACGACTTTGGAGATACGTGTGGAACAACAGAAATCCCTCCTGTAAAGGAAGGGGCGTTTACTTGTGCGGGTTGTGTGAGAAAAAAAGAATTATTTGCACGCACAATGGGCTTTGCAATGAGCATGATCAAAAGGGGAACCACCAGTAAACAAAGAAAAATTTCTACCCCCATTAACGCCCAATCTATTCCTGTAACCACTCTTGTGTGAGGCTCGACTTTAAATGCGTGTTCATCCAACCGTCTTGTCACCTTAAACTCAGCCATGCATGGAGAAAGGTTGCGCCAAAAGCCTTCAACGCCTCGAGCTAAGCTAAGGGTACTTTGAAAAGGAGAACTTTTGCTTATTTGAACGTTTTCTTCCCATAAAATGGGTTGATACCATTTAATCTTGTTTGACATCTTTGCTTCCTTTATCAAAGGATTATAAAACACAACAGGCTCTATTGTAAATATATTTTTTACTCTTTACAACAGTATTTGAGATGTCGAAATTAAAATTAGATCTTCATGATATCTATAATAAAGGCTCTCTTATTGAAGAAGAGCTGCGCAAATTGATTAATGAAGCTGTGGAAAAAAAGATCCCACTTGTGGAAATTATTCCAGGAAAAGGAAGTGGCCAGCTAAAGAAAAAAGTGTTACGTTTTCTAGATCAGAAAGAGGTCAAGAAGCTGTATCATCGAATCGAGAAAGATAGTAAAAATTTTGGAAGGATTTTTGTTCATTTTAAACACTAGGATCTGTTTTCAAATGCCCTTCAAGAAGTGCTGGAGCCTCGGATAAGCTGCTGGATCGGCAATGCATTCGCTTTTTGAAGCGCTTTCAATGATAGAGCCCTCTTCCATCAAAAACAATCGACCATTCAGTTGATCTAACAAGTTCATGTCATGGGTGGTTAAAATGACGATTCTATTTTCTGCTGCAAGCTCTGTAATGAATTTCGCGACTTGATTGGTTAACCGCGGATCCAAAGCAGAGGTGGGCTCATCTAGACAGATGATCTTGGGGTCTACAGCTAACGTCCTGGCAATAGCAAGGCGTTGCTTTTGCCCTCCTGATAGATGGCAGATGTGTGCTTTAGAATGCTCCTGAAGTCCGTAACGCTCTAAAAGCTTGTGCGCAATCTGCCTAGCTTCCTTCTTAGCTAATCCTTTGCATTGAATCAGGGTAAGCATAATATTCTCTTCTGCATTTAAATTCTCAAATAGATTGAAATGTTGAAACACCATCCCCACCATATGCGCATGATTCACCTTTGTTAGATTTAGCAGGGCGCCATCCAAAATGAAGGAACCGCTATCCCAACTTTCTAGGTTATTGAGCACGCGTAGCAATGTGGATTTCCCTACGCCAGACCCTCCTAAAAAAATCGCAATTTTCCCATGATCGATTTCAAAACTCAGATTTTTCAAGATTTCCTTGTTTCGGATTGTTTTTGATAACCGCTCAACTTTAAACATATTTTTTCACACTTACTTCATATCTTCTTAAACAAAACGAGATCGTTGCTGTCAGCAGCAAGTAAATCACAGCAACTGCCAGAAGAATCGAAAACGCATCATACGTTCTACTTCTAATAATAGAAGCTTCTTTAGTCAATTCCATAACGCCAATAATCGATGCTAAACTAGAATCTTTAACGAGTGTAATCAATTCATTGCCTAAAGCAGGCAATATCACATGAAAAGCTTGAGGGAGTACGATATAACGCATCGTTTTTATAGGGGTAAAGCCAAGCGTATGAGCTGCTTCAATTTGTCCTTTTGAGACGGCGTTGATTCCCGCTCGAATAATCTGACTCATATAAGCACAACTATTCAACCCGATTGCTAAACTTGCCGCCCAAAACGGGGGAAGGTTAAGACCAAACTGTGGCAAGACATAGTAGACGAAGAGAATCTGAATAAGCATGGGCGTTCCACGGAACAGCGTCACGTACGCCCTGATGATAAAGCGGATAAGGAGGGATTTAGATCCTTCAGCTAGAGCAAACATCAACCCAAAAGTTAAACCAATGAACGCAGCAATGCAGGCAATTTGCAGGCTGATCCCTGCTCCATACAAAAGACTAGGCAATGATTCCCAAATGAGCTCTGGATCGATCATTGAAGCTTCCATTTGGCTTTCAATTTAGCCATTGTCCCATCATTTTCCATCTCATCTAAAGCGGTCTGTATGTCGATCAACAATTTAGCTTTATTTTTTGGTACCATTAATGCACACGTTTCACTCGTGTCCTCCAGGACAGTCATATGGAACTGAGAGTCATCGTGGAGCTCAAAAAACGCATCTACAGTACTTTTAGCTGTGATAAAAGCATCTGCGCGGCCGCTTTTAAGCGCCATAAAACCATCTGCTTGTGAAGGAAGGCGTATGACATTGATTCCAGCTTTTGATGAGATCAACTGATCCGCTGTAAAACCCTCAATGACAATGACCGTTTTACCCTTGAGATCGTCCAAGCTCAATGCTTGTTTGGAACTGCTCAAGATAGTAAACGGGTCTTCAGAGAGATAAGACTTCGTAAAAAAAACACGTTTGGCGCGCTCCGGGGTATAGCTCATCCCTGCTGCAACAAAATCGACACGTCCCAAGATCAGATCTGGAATAAGGGCGTCAAAGGGCATATCTTTAAATTGAATCGCCTTACCAAGTCTTTGCGCGACTTCATTTGCGACATCAATATCAAAGCCTACAAGTGTCTTATCTTCGATATAGCTGAACGGAGGAAATTCCGCATTTGTTCCGACGAGAAGCGTGTGTTCTTCTGCTGCTGAAAGCAACGAAATTGTGAGACAAGAGAGCAGGAATAATATCTTCTTATACATTTTTAAGAATCCTTCTTCTTTTTGAAATGAAATTTTTCACAAACTTTGTCATATGCCTTTTGGATGTTCTTCGTAGATTTTGGAGCGACAAATACAACATTTTCCCCTGCCAGGCATCCTAAGAGCTCCAAATCATGGTACTGATCCAGACAATCTCCAACAAAATCCGCTAAACCAGGATGTGTTTTGATGACAATCATCGATTCATTATGGTTGATATCCAGAAGGGCCAACCTTAAAATTTCAGCTGAAACATCTATGTTCGGCATTTCATACGACAGAACCCCATTCACCACTTTTTTTACAACGCCTAGCTTTCGTAGATCGCGGGAAATCACAGTCTGGTTCGCTTCAATTTCATAATGTTTTTTAAGAAGCTCAACGAGTTGCTTTTGATCGGCAATTGCGATTTTTTTGACAAGTTCTTGGATCGCTTTTTGCCTTGATGCAGTCCCTCTCTTATTCATCAAGCACCCTCCTGATTGAATACTTATTCAGTATAAAGTGAATATTAAACCGTTTGAAAGTAAAAGTCAACTCTTTTTCTTCTCGATGCCCTTATAGGAAAGGACACGCTTACCTATGAATTTCACTTGTGTGAGGCCTACCACAGCCGTATCAGTAACTTTGTTGAACTCTTCAAATAATCCAGCAAAACTTCACCGCAACGTGACATTGACCGCTACTGTTGTAGAATCGGTTCCTCTCAGATAGCAACCGGGGGGTGACATTTATCATCGATGGAATCAAGGAAGCCACACAATCGTCGCCAAGTATTCAGGCGATTCTACTTATATTCGCTCTACTTCTCCGATGCTCATTCAACAGATCAAATAAGAACCTGTCAAAGACTATTAAGAGATTCTATTAAAGGCAATGGTTCTGGGAGTATAGCGGCGTTGGGCATTGCCAGATGTTCATAGGAGTCATGAAGTTTTAAATAATCTTCAATGATAGGGATAAGAACCGCAGGAATATCTGGAAGAGCTTCTTGAATCCAGAGCGCCCGGCTCTCTCTATAAAAGGGAGCTAATTGTCTGATAAATGGCTCATCGGAAAGGGTTGCGTCGATCTCATTGTCAATAGAAATATGCGCATCCGTATAAACATCATCTATCTTTTGCTGCTGCCTACGATGCACTTCAAGCAATGCCTTATCCCCTTCGAAGCAAATCGCCGCGATTTTTGAATGCCATTTATTTCCACGCCTCTCTATGGCTTGCACCTGTCGAACGAAAAAGTCTCGGGTAGCCGCCAGTAGCGATTCAACCTCTTTTGTATAGGCAAGAGCCTTTGCCGCAATAGGGATGTGACCAGCAGCACGGCAATTCAACGATTGCCTTAAGCCGGAGCTATTGAGTAAAATATGTGAAAATAGCTCTTTTGGCGCCCTCCTTTGCCAGTCCGCCCCAAGATTTTTTGCGGTATGTAGAAAATTGCCAAATAATTCACTATATGAGTTACTCCATATATCCCAAAAGCCGTATGGTCGATTGGCATGCCCTAAGCGTACTTTACCATCCATCTCCGCCATCTGTTGCATAAATGCATCGCAAATGGGCTCTATCTCATGACACTCTGCAGACAATCGTATCGAGGGCATCACTCCTTTAAGCATACGGGTCATCATATTATGAACGGCAGCCTCTCTCGAAGACAGTGACGAGTTCGTATAAAACCCCCTTTGCCACACTTGATCCATGTAATTTCGAAGAAAGTGATTTAAAACGAGTAGCTTTCTAGCATTGACAGATCGCCCTAAAGATGGTTCGGAGATGAGTTCAGCAGGATCTCTATTTTTTAAGGAGTTATCGACCACGCGCCTGAATATGCGCAGTGATGCAGAATCATCCCGACCTAATGGAATCTTTGTGATGAAGAAATCCAAACGGGTTCCTGCAACTGCTCCTCCCTCTTTTGGCAAGCCCGTGCATTTTTGGAACTTAAACATGTTTTGTAGATCACGGCTAGATTGATAAGGTTGCAGCTGAACAGGGCGCTCTGAGACAACAAAATCCGCATTCCGCTTCATAAAACTTTCCAAAATCTCTGTAAAAATTCCCTGTCAAATGTAGGTTTTAATAGGGTCAATAAATTCAAAGCCGTGAGTCTAATTTCTAAAGCTCTACCCCAGTGAATGACAAAGGCCCGGAGAGTTTTATTCACCATCTCATCATTTGTCTCACTATTTAAGAGTCGGCGGATTTTGTCTATGTCAGCCCTCTGTATTGCTGTAGTGAGAGAAGTGGGGTCGAAAACCGTAAGATTACTCAAGCATGTCCCCAGGCTAGGAATTATTCTGCCCGCAGAGAAAGGGTAAGACCAGAGATCTTGAGGCGCGAGCAATGCCGATTCATTTACAAAGGAAGGAAAGGGGGAATCGTTGGCAAATCCTGTGCAGATCGGAATGCCTCTGCGGATGAATGGTTCTAGCGGGTTGGCCCTAACCATTAGCGCTCCTGTCGCAATATAGACGAGCATGACGAAGGGAGTAGTCGTGAGTAGCAGAAGAGAAGCAGTAGTATTGCGAAGGTGTTGCTTAGCGCCGAGAAAGTAAAGAGGGACTATCGCAATAGCAAGGGGAAGCGTCAGTATCAGATCCACGAGCGCAACCAACGGGATCATTGCTGCTAAAAAAAGGCGCGTGATCACCCTTACTGGATAAGGGATTTTATCAAGCCCGTCGTCTTGCTTATATAATAGCTCTAAATAGCGTCCAGAGAGAGATTCACCAGAAACTGTAAAGCAGATATCGTTGTACATGATTATCCTAAGCTGTTTGTAAAGTGAAGGTTTTACTAAGAATTCGTTTTATTGTCTATATTTTTATACGTTTTTTAGTTTTTATAAAATTAACAACCAGATAACATAACGGACCTCAAATCAATTAAGAACTCCTAGAAATCGATTAGCCCATACATTCCATGGAATTATCTATGACAAAAAAACATTTACTTCTATTTTTCTTGTTCTTTTTCTCAATGCCTTTTCAAGAAATTTCAGCCAGCTATGCCCCAGTACACGAAAGATTGGCAGAAATTGAAGGCTTCTCCTCTCCTTCTCAAAGATTTAACACTCCAATCATACTGCCAAAAGCCATTGAAACTCTGAATCGATTCGGGGCGATTCGGGATAATCATGAGATGTTTAAAAGAATGTTAAAGAATGAAACGTCGGGTTTTTTTAGCTACCATGCAGGATGCAGCAGCTATCGGATCTTTCAAGATATCTTGAAAATAGGAATCGAAGAATGGCTCCAGATTCCCATTCGGGAAAATTTTCAGTTTTTACGGATACCGGGATTGGATACAACGATTTATACATCTGCAGATGACTTCATAGAAAAAAACCCAACCTATAATGACAACCTGCACGCGACCATGCAGCATATTATGTCCTTAAATATCGCTCTATACCAATCTTGGAATGCTGATTATGATTTTTCACCACGTTATTTCTTACAAAATAGGCCTTGGACAGATGTGTCATTCAGCACGGTATTGCGCCAATTCTTCGACCTTGTAGGCGTTGATCCTTCACACATCGAACACATTTTTACAATCGCCCGCTCGTATGTTCCTCAACGAGAAGGGTTCATTATCCAGTTTTTTGACACTTCCCACGAAAAAGGCTTATTCCCCTATTCTTTTTTAAATGAACAAGCCTATCCAGGCAACGCTGGGTACAAAATAAAAAACGCCCTCCTCCCTTCTCAGTATTTAATTCACTCAACAATCAGCTATTTCCCCCAGCTTCGTTTAGTGATGAGTAACTCTGGAACATTAAACCCCTATTCACCCATCGAAATGATTCGCTATGACTCCATGAGTCCTGCTCAAGAATTAGAATATAAACAACAACTGCAGATGTATATGCGGACGCTTCCTTTCGATCAAGAAAAAGCTGAGTGGTATAAACAACGGTTATTAAATGATTGGTATAAGCCTTATACTGAGGCTTATCATCTGGAAATAGGCCTATCAAGTATATAGCGGGTTTAGTGATCAATTTGTACCCCGATGCCTTCGAACATGACCAATTTAGGACTACCAACAATCAAGACTATGCTTTATAATCCTAAAAACTAAATTCGACAAGGTCATTATGTTTTTACTAAAAACCAGCTTGCTTTTACTCGCTACCTTATCAATCCTTAGCAATCTTACTGCTGAATATCACAGTAGTAGCTACCAAGTACAAAATGCTAAATCCACAACACAAGCAGCTGATTATTGTAAAACAGATCAAAGCGCTAGCCGCTACCTTGCCTATCGAGACATCCCTGTATTAATTGAAAGGTTTGTTCAAGGAAAGAAGGCCTTGGACTACGGTGCTGGAACGGGAATTTCAGCGGCCTTCCTACAAAAACTAGGTTTTAATGTCACGGGTGTGGATATTAGTCCTGAAATGCTAAAACAAGCCAATACACAATGCCCCTCAGCCAGCTTCCATTTGATTCAAAACAACACGATTCCTTTTGAAGAAGGAATCTATGATCTCGTGTTCTCCGGTTGGGTATTATTTGAGCTGGGAACGGAAAATGAGATTGTGACTTATTTAAAGGAAGCTAAGCGTGTCATGAAACCGCAAGGTATATTCATCGCGGTGACAGGTAGTGAGCAAATGTTTTCCAAAGATTGGCTGATCTATGGAACTGATTATCCGGAAAACTGCTCGCCTAAAAGCGGAGGGCTGTGCAAAGTCTATTCTCGTGATGTGGCAATTGAATTTACTGATTATTACTGGACCGAAACTGATTATCGGCGACTCTTCGAACAGGCCAGCTTTCAACTCATTGAGGTGTACTATCCTTTAGGAAAGGAGGGAGAAGGCTATGTATGGCGCGATGAGAAAACAAATTCCCCTTATGTCATTTTTATCGCAAAACCGATCTAAATAGGGCCGTTTTTTACAAGCCTTTCATCTAACCTATGTCTTTTATTGTAAACATCATAGACCGCACTAACATTGCAGATCGAGCTGCCAATGTTTGCTTATCTCCCCTCCATGGGCTGCTCCATGTCGCCAGAAGAAGCGTGCGTGTATTTCAAGTAGACTTGCGGGCTGCCGGATTAACCGCTACGGGTGAAAAAATAAAAACACCTTTGGGAAAAGTTGTTGAACTCTCTTACGAACCCCTTCCCAAAAAAACCTTATTCAAAATAACGTGCATTTTTTTATTTGTTCTTTTTTCAATTCCGGGAACTGTGTTAGGAGTGTGCTTAAAAGGAGTCGCTTACCTTGATAGCTCATTTAGAGAAAAAATTAACCTTATTTCTCTTTTTAACATTAGATACAACCTCTCCAATAGAGAAATAGGAGTACAAACCTTTTTCAATCCTATAGAGAAGATGCAACGGCAGAAAAAAGAAAGCGCTAGAGAAGATCAGGGGATAGCGGCAATACCCACAACACTCCTTATCAGAAGTTCTGAGACCCACAAATTAGAACCGATGCAAAAACCTCTCTCGGATCGAATCGCGACAGTAGCCACTACAAAAACCTATTCTGACAGCCTCAACGATATTGTTCATTATATACTCTTTCCTTATTTGGGCCTGATAGAGGTTGCTAAGCTAAAAAGCATAAACTCTTTCTATTTCAAGCAAATCACTTATAATTTAAAATTTTCCAATCTTTATAAAACGAAACTTCCACCCCTCAGCGGCATACAGATAGACTCTTCTTATTCCTTTGATCAAATCGTCACTCATTACCAAAGGTTTGTGCAGCAATACCACTACACCTCTGAATTGATTAAGTGGTTTGATGGAGTAGAGAACATTCTCAAACTGCCACTTTATACGATACAATTATCTGATAAGACTTGGCGTGCAATATTCAAAGCTACCGAGAAGTTTGCACATAGCAAAGAGTTTGGAACTACCTCCGATATCTTGAGATTAACTTTTGAGCACACAGGCTTTCAAGAAGAGGTGATTCTTGTTAAGTACAGCTTACTTGTGCCTAAGCATGCAGTTTCCGATTGGGATGAGTCGCGGCAAGAGTGGTATAGAACAACTTATGATCGAGAGGCTTGCGGGATAGGGTCTCATGGATTTCCAGATACGGGTAGCTCTAATGCACTGCGGTGCGGAAGTTGGAAAGAGTTATACGGGATTCAAGGGGATATCGTCTGGCATGATTATCTACTGGTTAAGCATGCGTTCATGTATTATAATTCTGTGACTGGAAATTTCACAGAAACTTGGCAAATTCTAGACCCTAGGCAGCGCATGCACGCTCCTTTCGGATGTCAAAGATCACTCCCATTTCCTCATCGCTATCCAGCCCTGGGTGTAAAAACGTTAAGAAAATTGCTCAAAAAACAGCCATCCGGCCTCTTTGGAGATGGTAGACGCGACGCCTCTGATCATGTTCCTAATTGTGTCTACCAAAAAGAGAAACAATATGATGCCTACGCTCGAGTATTTACAGATTTTCCCGTCGTGCTCGGCCATGTACCTATTGAAGAAATGTTTAAAGTACTTAGGCTCAGCACTTTAAAACGAGGCGCGCATTTGATTTCACTTGCTGATGAGGCCCATTCAGCTCCCCTCTAAACATTCCTACTGATGTTGACTCAGAGCAAAGTCTCATAGAAGCTCCGGTCCATGTTCATTCTTGTCGGTTCACTCGCCTCTTCGCGCTAAGGCTGGGATCACCGAAAATCGAGGAATTTCTACGCCCTCGACGAGAACCTTCTCTAAAAACATCGTGAGAGGGCGAACAAAAATACTGAGCTCTCCGAATTGTTCATCGTAATAGAGCTTTTGATACACAACATACAGGGACAGATCTTCAGAATGTCTGGCAATGTGCAAAATTTTCATTGTTTTCCCTTTATAATGCCGCACAACCGATCCTATTGGCACTTGGTTTACAAGCTGTTGTTCCTGATCGGTCAACTTCATTGCTCACTCCTGATTTAAGCGGGTTGATAACGAGTTAAAATTTTTGCAAGCTGGGCTGGTTGGGAAAGAAACGGGAAATGACCGGATTTGATACTGATCACCTCACAGGGATAGTTCTTAACAATAGAGCGCTGCGTTGTAGGGTGCACATCTCGATCTTCTTCACATAAAAGATAGGTTCTTTTGTGTGTTGTTTTGCCAGAGTCTCTCCAACTCACAGGCGTCGCAAAAGGTTCTATCGGCTGAGGTTGTAGTTGCCGAATTGCCCAATCAGCTAACTCAGAGGAGCAGTCATCGTAGAGGGCATTTTTTACTTTGCGAAGATCAAGACTTTGAGTTCTATTTTGTTCATCCGTAAGTAACAGATTTGGTATCTCCGAAGGTCCGCCTGCCATAGCGATATCTAAAAGCGATTGACCACTTTGAGCAACAAAGGCAGCAATTAAAAATAAGTGAGTAATGCGGTTGGGATGTCGATCTAAAAGCGGAGCTGCTAAAATGCCAGACATGGAATGAGCCACAAGAATGACTTCATTGTACTTGTTAATTTCCTCTTCAAGCTTTTGATAATACACCTCATACGTAACCTGAGACAATGGAAACGCATTTTTCCCATGACCAGGAAGGTCCAGGCACGAAACCGTATGGCCAAGTTCACGTAACTCTTCTGCTAAAAATTCCCAGCACCATCCCCCTTGCCATGCACCATGAACTAAAATATACTGCATCTCTACCTCTTCACCCTTTCTTTAGCACTATTTTCGAATCTTTATTTTTTTTCTCTTGGGTTCATTTGTCAAATCTATCACAAACGACAAGTGTGGGTGTAGTATTTTTGCAATCGGTTACGAGGGAGTTTAGAGCAATTAGAAGAGTGCCATCCATTTCAAATGGCCGGAAAATTAAGTATTTTTTAACTCATCTCAAGTCTTTCGTCGACATACTCATTGATTAAGTTGACCAACACAAGAGGCATCTCTATCTTTTCAAAAGTGTTTCCTACCTCTTGCTGAATGTTAGCCGTATGTCTTTTCAAGGTTTCAATGATCTGTTGTTTCACCTGGGAACAACTTGAAGTAGAATTAGAGGGCATCCGCAAACTTACTTTTACTAGGGCAGCCATCTCATTTGTCATCCACTTTGCATGGAATGCTAAAATGGGATACAGCTCCGGAATGGGATTCTCACTCAAACATGCTCCTTGTATCATCATAACCATGATAAAATGATGAAAATAAAGAAGAGATTCGTCATCACCCTCAAAAAATTTGTGGTTTATGCATAAAAGAGCTAGCTCTAAAGGCGTTAAATAAACATCTTTAGCTGCAGTGTCCCTATCATGCTGAATGCTTACAGGAATACTGCGATTTAGCCTCTCTACCGACTTTGCATTGTAGACCGCAGCCTCTAGGCTCTGCGTTTCTGCTTCAGTCCCTTCAAAGGGTCCTGCAAGGAGCAGTCTTTCAAGCATTGTATTAGGTGTAAGTACAAGGCGCCAAGTCTCATGGCAAGGAGGCGTGTACACACACTCAGGAAATTGACGTCTAGATCTCATAGCCAGTGCAAGTTGGTTATAATGGGAAGGCGTTAATTGGTCTGGAAGAGTATCTGAAAAAATAAAGGGCCTATCCTTTAAAGGATCATAATCACCAATGTTGGAGAAAAAGAGTTTATTCCCTATCTGTTTCCTTAGTAGGCCTCCTGCAATCAGGGCGATTGGCAAAATTAAAGCAATACCTGCATTGATGCAATAATCCTTGTACAATCTGCTTGCCGAGAGGGAATCCCCTTTTACAAAAAGTGCTAATGGAATCACAGGGAGCACCATCAGCATAAGAGAGATCCCTGCATCTAAAGCATTAAGAACAGGAAATATAGGCAATGCTATAAGCGCAGTAATGAATATAAGAGGTATGGCGACAAGTGCACTTTTTGGCTCATAAGAAAGTGCTGCCGAACAAAGAAGGCGACCTCCTTGGTAGGTAAACGAATGAGTAGAAATGGTTATAATAGTTACCTCATCTGATAAATCTTCCTCTCATTGTAAAACTTTTATTGTTTTATTTCAATTTATTTTTTATAGTCCTGTGACATTAGAGATCTTGAGAAAATTCAAAATCTTCCAGAATCTTTTGAGTAGTTTTGCAGACATTCTTGTAGAGCGCAGAGCGCGCACCTTCTGAATGACGTCTCCCATAGCGCTTTACTCTCAATCAACGCTTCCATTTATTTAACCAGAGGGGCTCCTATTAACTCCTCTACTCGGCACTTGAACGATTTGGAGTACTAGTACTCCAAATCAAATGTTTTATTGCTTATCAGCAAGCTCATTTTTTTCAACATCCGCAAGAAAATTATGTAACGCTTGGAAGTAGTTTTCTTGATCGTCAAATAGTGTACAATGGCTGCCGTTTTCACAAATTTTTACTGTTGAATGGGGGATCAACGATCCCATCTTCTCTATATCGTTTGGATTCATTGTGTCAAACCTACCGCAAATAACAAGAGCAGGTATAGATATTTTATGAAGGTCATTCCAGCGATTCCAACTTTTAAAATTTCCTGTAACCACAAATTCATTCGGTCCTTGAATTGTTTGATACACTTTGCTGTTCAGATGAGAAAACGTCCGTACAAGGGGTTCTGGCCAAGGCTTAAGTCGGCAAAGATGACGCGAGTACACTTCTTCAAACATCAGTTTTTCATATTCGGGATTCAGAAAATCTTCTTTTTCTTCGTATGCACTTAAACTCTCTTGAATCGACCGTGGTAGTTCGGACCGTAGATGATTTAAATAGGTGATATACGATTCTACACTTCCCGTAATGTTTGAAAGAATCACTCCCTTTAAGTGATTTTGATATTTTAATGAATATTCGATTGCAAGCAGTCCACCCCAGGATTGCCCATAAAGGTAAAAGTTCTCAAGCCCAAGAGACTTGCGCACCTGCTCAACTTCCTCACAAAAGCGTTCTACGGTCCAAAGAGCAGGATCTTCCGGTTGATCTGAATAGTAAGATCCGAGCTGATCATAGAAAATAATCTGAAATCGATCTTTAGGAAAAAAATCCTCAAAACATTCAAAATATTCATGGGTGCATCCAGGTCCACCATGCAACGTTAGGATTTTTATGGGACCTTTACCGATTCGCTTCGTCCACACACGAAAGCCATTATTGAGCTGAACAAACTCAGCATTCTCAATTTTTGAAGATTTAATCTCGTTTTGCTTCATGAGTTCCTCCGCATATGTAAAATTTACAAAGCCCATCAATAGAAAGAAAAACAATCGTTTTGTTTTGTAACTTACATTACGTACCGCGGGAGCTTTCGCTTCAGCCCAAACGCCGCTCCCGTCGCGTAAAGTGAGTTTGTAAATCCACTTTGTCATCTTGTTAACCATATTCCCTCCTAATTTTCTTCTCAGGCTAGAATATAGCGGTGTTTTGATAATAGAAATACCGTAATGATTACGGTAGAGACAATTATAGAAGACCCAGGTCGTCAAGATTTCTAGCAAGTTCCAAGACTTCTTGCTTGCTCCAGCAGGAAAGCTTATCTTTGATGTTTTCAAAATAAAACTCGATTGTTCGGGGCGATAGCCCCAGAATTGCCGCAGTTTCTTTGGCAGATTTCTCCTCGATAAGGAATTTTAGGCATTCCCTTTCTCTTCGTGAGAGTTTTTTAGCTCTTTCTACTTCTACTTTAAGCCCCAGATCCTTCAAATAAGCGAAGTGGGAATGAGCGCTTATCCCCGAGTTAACAGGAAAATTACAGAGAAAATCTTCGCCCTTTAGTGTTAAGAGTGAAGTTGCCTCTTCGCTCATCTTTGTCAAAAGATGAGCGATGTTATTTTTAAAATAAGCCGTAAAAGACTTTAATAACCCTGGATGATTCAAATAAATATCATTCAATGCGCTTGTTTTGTTACCAGCAAATCCAAAAAATTCGACTCGATCCTCTTGTTTCTGTATTAGCATCACACCTATGTCTGCATTGAGAATCGCCTTTCCTTCTTTGACTATCTTTTTTTTGTATTCTTCATTGCCATTGTTTTCAACAAGACACAAGCCTGAATTGTACACTTGAGGATGCCTTAGATAGGGGTCGTTAAGGAAAATCTTCTCGCTCACATAACGTTCAGCCCAATCAGGGCGGTCTACAAGCACCACGTATTTTCCCATCTCATCAATTTGATGGTACGTAAAGTAACCGACCCCAAAGTGATCACGCAAAGGCTGAGTGGCTTTCCGAATTTGGTTTGAATATTTTGCAATGTAATCTTGAACAATTGCTTCCCAACTTAACATGAATTAATCTTTTACAAGCTTTTATAAGTTTGACACATCCGTTTCCGAATATCTTATATGATCTCGATTTTGATCCTTAGATTTTTCTGATCATGTAGAGAACTCACATAAGACTAAGTCGCTTAGTACATATAGCCCCAGGAAATTGAAAGAGCAATATTCTGTTTCTCTCCTACAAATCGCCCACCCCCTACTTCTATTGGCATAAATCCAGACGCCTTATTTCTAAAACCGTAAGAAAAAACAAAAAACAGGTCATGCTTTTCATAGTTAAAATTTGCACCTAGGGACATAATATCGTAAATGGTCTGCAGCTTGTATGAGTGAGACAATATATTGGAATTGTTTCGAACCAACTTTATTCTGTGAGAAAGACCCGCTCCAATAGATAACATTGAATGCAACTTATAGCCTATTCCAATATTAATGTAGGTGGCATCATTCAGGCCTGGTCCTGGAGATTTTTTTGACCCTCGCTTGTTTAAATTAAGACTCCCATCGGGTAAAACACTATTATTTGCATTGGGCAGATTGCCAAGGTTTGACCAAAGCACTTCTAATCGTCCTGCTAGTTTCGAGGTAAATCGATAACTCAGCCCCGCTCCAATTGTTTGAGGGATATAGTTTTTTGCATGATGAGGTTCAAAACCTCGATATTTCCGATATCGTCCACAATAACTTTTTTTTGTCCAAGCCGCTCCAAAGTTTAAGCTTTCTGTGATCTTCCACCTCCATCCAACACTGCACCCGATTCCATCTGAATGATCTGTTCCCCGGTTTGTCACATGTCCTGGCGAGACCGATCTTTTTGGATTATCTGAATTTTGAAACCCATCTCTAAGATGAGAAAAATATAAATAATCTATAGTAAACCCGATAGAATGAGACGTGTTGAGTTTGAGTGAAAAAACTGCAGAGACCACGTCCGTCTTGCTCCGAAGAAGGATGGGTGTAGTGCCCGCAAGAGGGATCGGTATTGTCGTTCCCAGCTTAGTTGTCGAAGGCACCGTATAGGCAGCCAGACTAAAAGAACCGTCGAAAACCTTCGATCCCACATATAATTGCACTTGCCTATGCCCCGCAGCATCCGCCGTCACTATATGTCTAGACCTATGTGTAAGGGTTATTTTTCCTGGAGGAAACAGGGGGTTGTTGTCACGGTTATCAAGACTTGCTTTTTGATTAACCCAAAAAACTCCGAGATCAAAACGGTCTGCAATCCACACAGCATTTGCAGGGTTGACAACTCCAGCAAAGGCATTATTTCCCTCTGAAAAGGCATTGGGACGCCCCCCTGCAAGCATCCCGTAAACTGGCGCACAGAGTCCTAGCAGGAGAGCCAGCAGATATTTCATCATGGCGGTATTTAGCAGGTTAATTTTATGATCAAGGTAGTCATATGAAAATTAATATTCAAGATCTTTAAACGTAACTCGCACGGAAATTTATCTCTTATTTATTTGCTAAGAAGCCCATAGAGAAAGTGTTGGAAGAGGCAAGCCCTGCTATGGATTGTGAAAAGATTAACTCCTTTGTGCCAGTAATCCCCATTCTTGGCACGGCTACATGTGGAATGATGATTTACAGTCTTAGCTACAGCAGAAAACGTAGTCAAATAGAAGACATATCAGATTTTCTTCAAGAATGGCTCACAGTTTATTGAAACTGTGAGCCATTCAATTTTATGAAAATCCCTTATACACTAAAAATAGCCCAAGAACAAGGTAGATAGCGCTAATCACTCGATAAAACGTGTCGGAGCGATTCTCAATGAATGAGAATAGTCTGATAAAATTAGGTGTAACCAAGAGCATGAAACCCTTGATTAAACTCCACCACCCCAATAGCGTAATGATAATCGGCCATCCCAAAACCCAGGTATTATGGATACTTACCACTACGGCTCCGAGCAGTAAGGCTATCATCCCCCCTATCATAAGAAAACTTTCATCTTTTATCACCCTTGGATAGATTGTTCTAAGGCGATCAGGGTGTATAAGAAAAGCCAGCCCAATAGATAAGAAATAAAGGCCTAAAATTTTTGCTAGAATAATAGACATTTCGCCCTCCTTGGGTTAACTTTATTCTAGCATAGTTTATATTTAGTTATAATAATAAGTATATGTTATATTGATATCAGAGGTAGGTAGTATGTAAGCATACCGGACGTCTTCATCAATCTACTCACCATCGGAGGTTTATATGTTAAAACAAGCATGTGTGTTTTGCAAAATTGTCGGGGCTATTGCAATTATTGGAGCGCTCAATTGGGGATTGGTGGGCATCGCAAATATCAACCTTGTTGATTATCTTTTAGGTGTAGGATCAATTGCTTCGCGTATTGTTTACGCAGTCATTGGCCTTTCAGGCGTGGCTCTTTTGACAAGTTACTTTATGACTTGCCCTTTGTGCAAAAAATCATAAAAACAATGCAACCGGATAGAGGGGGCTAGACTTGTGGCTTTTTAGGACTGATAAAACTAAATGAAGGATTTGAATACCTTTGTTTACGTAATCTACTCATATGAGTTCGCATCGATATTCAAACCCGACGACCGCCCATCCCGCTACCATCAATAATAATGCACGCTTTTTAGGATACCGATTCTTCAAATCTATACAAATTTTAGCTGAAGGCTACTTAATAGCTACTTATCTCTCTAAAAATTTTTCTAACGCAGATTTAGGAACGATTGCAATACAAGAAATTTCTACTCTATTTACCATGTTCACTCCAACAGTCTGACGCACCGGAAAGAAACCATTTGGAAACCGCTTACCATATGCCTTCGCCATTCCTGCGAAGTCTTTTTCCGGGTCTTTCAAAAACACGTCCATTCTCAATACATATCTCCAGTCGCTCCCTGCTTTTTTTAGAACTGCTTCGATATTATCCATCGTGCGATCTACAGCTCTTTCGATTGTTTCCTCTTCCTCTTGAAGAGTGACGGGATTTAGAGCAACTTGACCAGATACAAAAACTAACTCCGAAATTTCCGCCATCCTTACCTTAATACCCTGAGACATATTCATGCTTTCAAGATCGGGATCCGGATGTTCTATATTGTAAACCGATGGAGCATCCTTGGCTGTGATTTTTTTCAGGGGATAATCCGCATGAACGTGTGTTGTAACCATTAAGAAACTAAATAGAAAAAATGTAGTGGCTGTAAATTTTCCCATCTTTTCTCCTTTTGATCGTTTATTATAAATAACACACAAAATACTAATTTTATTTAAAACTAAAGAGAATAATATCATACACTAAATAATAGTCAATGAATTTGTTGTGTAAATGCCCTAACAATAAGTCATGGGAGTTGCTTAGGATTACGTAATAGACTTTTTTCTAAATTCGTTTTGATTGAAAAAATGAGCTCAATCTCACACAGCATCAGTCAACTATCCTATGATTTTCCAGCTCGAACTTTGTCCACGACTTCCCTGATTGAATCGATCACGAGTTGTGGCTGTTCAGTTTGTATATAGTGCCCGGCGCGTGTATGGATAATGTGTTTAGCCTTCAGAAGGCATGTTAAACGCTCCTGCCCCATCAAATGGGCCTGAAAGACAATGGGTCCGAAGTTAATCGGAGCATCGGATGGCAATACTCCCTTGTCGATCAGAGACTTAAAGTCGTAGGACTGATCAGAGGTAAGTACAATTACAGGCACCTGGCGTAAAACGGAGGTAGCGCGAAGTTGCTCAAAACTAAGTATGAGGTCTGTCCTCTCTTGGATTGTGTAACGGTCTAGTTCAGATGAATAATTACTATTGAGACGGATCCATAGCGCTTGCTGAATTTGAGTCAGCGAGTCATACAAAAACTCGGTAAGAGTATCTATCAAGACTAAGCCAGCCACTTCGCTGGTATAGGTATTGGCAAACAGTCTCGCGATCAAACCGCCATAGGAATGTCCGACTAACACAAAGGGGCCCGGGACCTTGGTAGCCATCAATAAGGCATGCAGATCTGCTACCGCGTCTTTTGGTGTGACTGGCTGAAGCACCGAGGTGGAGCGGCTCGGTTCAACTGTGTTGGCTACTATTTTAGCAGTCCCTGGACGATCGTAAGCACAGACTCGAGTGAATTTGGCAACCGCGGAGTAAACATTTAGGTCTGATGCGGCCGTATTTGCCACAATTTGCCAAATATCGGAACGATCTGAGCGGCCCGATATGAGCACCACTGTAGGAAAGCCTGTGCCTTGGCACTCTAAATAGATCTTGCGCCCGCCGCCGATGTCGACTAAGCTACCATCGCGCAAGGGCTTGTTGTCCTCGTAGGAATTTTGTTTTGCCTCACACTTATTGACAGAAAGATACAAAAGTGCCGTTATACCGACTAGGAAAAGAAATTTTCTTAGATGTTTCGTCTTACCTATTGCAATCATCGTTCATATGCTGTCGGAAAAATTGTGCAGTCAAATTCTGTTTAATAACATGGGTTACTATACTAATCTTAACTTACAGTTGTCTAGTCTATTGGGATCCGACTTGATCCCATATTAAAGCAGTTTTATCCTTATGGTTTATCAAGGAATTCCACCTTGCCAGATGATAGATCGTAGTAAGCTCCTAAAATGCTCAGCTTTCCTTGTTCTAGCAGTTTAGCAAGAACAGGCTTAGAGTTCTTTAGTTTGTTTTCAACATATCTTACGTTTGCTTTGATGGCTTTTTCAAGTACATTTCCTGATGTTCCTTTAACCGTTTCCACAGCCGGCTGAATGGCGTTCAGGACCTCCTGAATGTGATTGTCAAATTTTAGCCCTTTGAGCGCTCCCTCGACTGCACCACAATTCGAGTGACCGAGAACAAGTACTAAATCAGCCCCTAGAACTGTAATTCCATATTCAATGCTGCCGATGGCGAAGTCATCCACGACATTTCCGGCTACTCGGATGACAAAAAGGTCCCCCAACGCCTGATCGAAGATGATTTCAGGAGGAACGCGGGAATCAGAACAGGTGACAATGACTGCAAAAGGCGCCTGGCCTTGAGCTTGAGCTAAACGCCTGGCTGACCAATCCTCGTGACAGACTGTCGCTGAATTCACATAGCGTTGATTACCATCTACAAGCTTATTTAAAACGTTTTTCAAGGAGGTAACATCTGCCGCAAAAATCGGTTCCAAAGACACAACCGAGGCAAGGGATAGGGTAAAGGCTAATTTAGTGAACACTCTTTTCATAGCATCTCCATGGTAAGACTACTTTCACAACTTTTATCTCGTTGAAAGCAGAGTTTCAAGGGAAATTCGTTCTCTTGCAATGAAATTTGAATGTTAAGGTCAGGTCAACGATTTTTGAGCCAGCTCTTCCATCTTAGCCCTTACTTGGGGTAAATAACGTTCTACGAGCATTTTTTGTAAGGAGCTATCATCTGCGTCAATAACCGCTCGCTGCAACTGCTTGAGAATCGTACTTGTAATACTCTCTTCAGTGCTGGAAGGAGGATGCGGTGAAAAGCCAACGCCAAAATAGCGAACATGTTTCTCTCCATGTTGCTCTACAACAGCAAAATGGGTGGAGTCTGCATCAATCGGAATGTGATGAACAATAATCTTTGCTATATCTGTAATGAGTTCTGGCAGAACTAGCTCATCCCATTTTTCTAGATTCTCCCTATTATCTCTTTCCAGGAGGGTTTCTTTATAAGAACTATATCCAGAGCCTTGATTATGAAGCACATAAATCCCTTTTTCCTTGGCTAAACTTTCATATGACTCCGACGTATAGGTTTCTAAAACGCTCTCGTCGTCAAAATTAACATAAACACGGCGGGTGTCAGGACAGATTAATCCTTTTTCCACTAATTTCTGACATCTGTCGATTTCAGCGTCAACACACCTTTTCCATGAATCTTGAAAATGCTCATTAAAGCGGTATGGATTTGGCAGAATAATCCTCACCTTGCCGTTTTTAACTTGAAAATCTCTTCGATAACTATCTATCTGCAATGTTTCCCTTGGATTGATCAAAAGTATATTTTTGTATGGTTTTTGAGTATCTTTCACTGTTAAAAATTCCATCTCCTGGCTGCTGTATGTCGATCGTAGCTTCTCACGAGCTGTTGAAGATAGTCCACTTGCGGCTTCGGAAGCTTGTTGGGCTTCTATAACAGATATTTTGTCCCTTTTCTCTACTTCTCGAATCGTTGAGTATCCGAAATGCCCACTTTGGCAGAGGCACAAGTGGTACGCAAATGGAATGATTTGGACTGTACCAGACACGATGTTCAAGAATCCATGAAGGATGTGCTCAAAAGCGTAGTTTCGAAAATTTGCTGCGGTACCCGAACAGAGTGAGAAAGGGGTAGCCAATACAGCTATTGCAAGAGCAGAAATCAACTGTATCACGCCACCGCCTACTCTGATGATCGCAGGGGCCATCCCTAAGATGGGAGTTTTCGCATATCTTTTGAGTGGAACTTCAATTTTATCATAGATATACCTATTAAACTCTGCATATGTGAGCGGTGTTGACATCATGTTCTTCCTTTCTTTTGTTTATTTTAAAAAAAATTAAAACATTATATAGATATATATATTTATTTGCAAGCTTTTCTGAATGTTTATGGCATTTTTTTAATTCCATACCAAGACATGCAGGAAAGGCCTCACGTTCATCTGGAGGCGGCTATGTTTACTGTGTGGAGATTGGTTATGAAGTTAGCTTGTTCAACGAATCAGCAAATTGCTTAACATCTCTAGGGCTAAACGCTGCTGGACCGCTCGTAATTGTCCCGGCATCGCGAAGCTCTTTCAAAAGATCACGCACTGATAAAATTGAGCCGATATTGTTTTCTGTATAAATTTTGCCTCGAGGGTCGAGGGCTATCGCTTTTTTTTTCAAAACTTGCGCCGCTAAAGGAATATCTGCAGTGATCACAATATCGTGTATTTCGACATGATCCACAATATGTTTATCCGCTGCATCAAATCCTTTGTCTACAATAATCAACCGTATAAGATTGCTGTTAGGAACGTTTTGATAGCCATTGGCCACTAACACAATGTTTATCTTCAAACGTTGACTTGTCTTATACACAATTTCTTTAACTGCTTTTGGGCAAGCGTCTGCATCAACCCATATGCGATTCGGCTTATATCTTGGCATTTTTCAAATCACCCATTAGTTCACCCAAATTCGATTCATTCACCCGAAAAAATTATATAAAATTCTCGAGTTGTTTTCAACTTCTATAGGTGCAATTAAAAGTCTTGGTTGAGCGAAGTTGACAAAATGATCAAGGGCGTAGAGTAGATTAGAGGCCTGTAAGGAATAGAAACGCAAAAGACGCAAAGGGCGCAAAGGGATATTGGTGAAGGTGTTGAGTAAGCTAGAGGCTTTTCACATAAAACGTTGTGTCCTACCAAAAAGATTTAAAATACGAGCTTGCTTTTTTACCAAAAAATGCTACTCTGAGTCCTTTGTGTACACATAATAAGCCTCTAATCTACTTAATGCCTTCACCAATACCCCTTTGCGCCTTGCATTTCTGTTCCTTAATACATGGAGTTGAGGCTACAGCTATCGT
>FTIX01328469.1_pt1 | contig 33295 bp, 44 predicted proteins | sample 1658561 | NCBI WGS metagenome assembly FTIX01 (sample SAMEA3914836, study PRJEB12502) | metagenome | biome: forest; material: soil | place: Canada | collected 2011-07-03 | depth 0.3 m | reverse complement strand
GGTGGACCCTGGGGTTTATTTTTGTCTCGTCCCCAAGGATCTTTATCATTTTGATCGGGATTCCACGGCATATTTTTTCTCGCAACGTAAATTTTGAGTTAGAAATCAAGTTTAAGGTTTTAAGCTTAGCATTTAAATACCGCGAGCTTCAATGAGTTTCCGGGTTATGGAGGACTTATTATTTGGGTATTTTCTGCGCTTCTAGTATTTCTATCAGCGCTTGTTTTAACAACTCTATCCCCTCACCCGTTACTGCCGACACCCAAACCCGATAGGGTTTGCCTTGTGCATCTCGATCGATCCGCGGCGACTGATCGGTCAGCAAATCAACTTTATTGTATACCTGTATTCTTGGTACTTGTTCAGCGCCAATTTGTGCCAGCACCTTATCGACCTGTTCCATAAACTGATGACGTTCCGGGTGGTGAGCATCAACCACATGTAATAATAAATCTGCTTCTAAGGTTTCCTCTAAGGTGGCATGAAAAGCCTTCACCAGATCATGCGGTAAATCGCGGATAAAGCCCACAGTATCAGCTAAAATCACCGCCTCGGCATTGGGTAAACTCATACGGCGTAAAGTAGGATCTAAAGTAGCAAACAACTGATCTGCCACATAGACATGAGATTTAGTTAATTTATTAAATAAGGTAGATTTTCCAGCATTGGTATAGCCAATTAAGGAAATCGTCGGGATAGCCGCGCGTTTACGTGCCCGACGGCTTAAATCACGCTGCGTACTAACCTTTTCCAGGCGCTCTTTAATGCGATAGATACGGTCACGTAACAGGCGCCGATCGACTTCAATTTGTTTTTCACCGGGTCCACCACGCAAGCCAATGCCGCCTTTTTGCCGCTCCAAATGAGTCCAACCGCGCACTAAATGCGTGGCCATATATTGCAATTGAGCCAACTCCACTTGCAACTTGCCTTCGAAGGTCCGCGCTCTTTGCGCAAAAATATCCAGAATTAACTCGGTTCTATCGAGTACGCGGCATTTAAGCTCTAACTCTAGATTGCGTTTTTGTGCGGGAGATAAGGTGTGATTAACCAGAATGAGTTTGGCGTGAGTAGCCTGCGCTGCCTGCAAAATTTCTGCCGTCTTACCTGATCCGACGAAATATTTACTATCAGGAGTTTTACGTCTGCCGATGATCACATGAACAGGTTTGGCGCCAGCAGAAATCGCTAATTCGCGAAATTCAGTGATATATTCTTCCTCGTGCATTTTAGAAAAACTAATTTGCACGAGGATAGCAGGTTCTCCACGGGGGTAATTATCAGGTTTGCTCTGCGTCAGCTGCTGTTACCTCTTCGTTATTAAAACCTTCTAGAATGATTTTCCGCGAGGGGACAATAGTGGAAATTGCATGTTTATAAACAATTTGGCTGCTGGTGTTTTTAAGCAGCACGACTGCAGGATCGAAGGCTTCAATTTGGCCTTGAAGTTTGATTCCATTGACCAGGTAAATGGACACTGGTACCTTTTCTCTGCATAAAGTTTCTAAAAACGGGTCCTGCAACAAATGCCCTTTAGTCATATTTTTTTCTCCTTGTTCCAATTCAACAAATGCCAAATACAAATCATTTGATTTTAAAATTTATCAACAGCAGTTTCCACTATACTCAAAACGAAATCAATCCTAGCAGCTACTACCTCCTTGACAAATCAATATTACACGGCAATCGTGAAAAATAATAGTGGTGAGGAACAATATAGTTTTCCCGTTTGAAATGGCAACTTTTGAGATTTCATGCCTAAGGAAAATGATGAGTTTTTTTAATGAGAAAATGTCGATTTTCCCATTAAATTGCTGTGCGCGCTTGGCTCGCGACGGCACTGTTCTGACCGTTGCTCTTCAGCCGCGCTGTGATCGCCTGCACAACCTGAGTAGATAATCCTGCCTGCTCACTATCATACCCCTGCAATTGCGGCCAACTGCGCAACCAGGTCAGTTGTCTTTTTGCTAATTGTCGCGTAGCAATAATCGCCTGATCTCGCATCTGCGCCTCAGTGCTCTGACCTTCCAAAAAACGCCAGACTTGACGATATCCGACCGCTCGCAATGCAGGTAAGTCAGCAGAGAAATCCCCGCGCTGCCGTAAGTTTTGCACCTCTGCTACAAAACCCTGTTCAAGCATATGATTAAACCGGTCATGGATTCGTTGTTGCAATCTACCACGATCCCTGGGTATTAATGCAATATTAATCCAGGGGCTATTCGGTGATTTTGCCGGAGATTGCCGACAGAAATCAGTTAAGGAATGTCCGGTAATTTCATAGATCTCCAACGCGCGTTGAATGCGTTGCCTATCTTGGCTCATGATCCGTGCTGCGGCTTGAGGATCAATAGTACATAAGCGTTGGTATAGTGAGTCCCAACCCGCAAGCTCCGCTTCTTGTAATAGACGTTGGCGTACTTCTTGTTGAGCTGGCGGCAAAGGTGATAAGCCCTGCTGCAGGGCGCGGAAATACAACATCGTCCCTCCAACCAATAAGGGAATACGCCCTTTCGCTTGAATAGCGCGGATTTCATGGTTCGCATCGAGACAAAACTGACCGGCGGAATAAGGTTGGTTGGGTTCTACAAGATCCAGCAGTCGGTGGGGGGCAAGTCTTTGTTCCTTCAGAGTCGGCTTGGCGGTGCCGATATCCATTCCTCGATACACCATAGCCGAATCTACGCTGATGATATCGCAGGGTAATTGTTGGACTAACTCTATCGCCAACTGGGTTTTCCCCGAAGCCGTGGGACCCATAAGGCAGATAACGGGAGAATCTTTGTTAGTCATGGGTTCGACGATTCACCAATAACTTGGCGACGAAAGTCTGCACAATGACGTCCTGTTGATTTAAAGTATCGGTATGCAAAATGAGAATGCCATGATTGACCCGGGAAGGCGATGATTTAATATCAATAACTACCGTCCGGATACGCAAGGTATCGCCGGGATGGACCGGCAATAACCAGCGTAATTTATCCACACCCAGGCCAATAAGGCCATTGGCAATATTAACCCCCGAATTAACCAGCAAATTCATGGTTAAGGCAGCGGTATGCCAGCCACTGGCCACTAACCCGCCAAAAAAAGACTGCGCAGCAAAAGCCGCATCTAGATGAAATGGTTGCGGATCGAACTGCTCAGCAAAGGCGATGATATTATCTTCTGTTACCTTGATTGAACCAGATTCAAAACTATCGCCAATCACAAAATCATCTAGATAGCGTTGGGGCAAATTTGTCATATATTCTCTTTGGATAGCCATCCCTTTAAATTTTCAACAACAGAGTATTCATCCGCTTGATGAATGTTGCGGGATCTTCCAGGGGAGTTCCCTGAACCAATTGGGCTTGCTCAAATAACAATGTTGCCCATTCCTGAAACTGCTGCGTATTTGTTTCTGCTTTCATCTTTAAGATTAAAGGATGCTGTGGATTTATTTCAAAGATGGGCTGGCTGACCGGAAAGTTTTGGCCCGCAGCTTTCAGCATATTCTGCAAATGGATGCTGGGATCCTGATCATCCACCACCAGGCAGCAGGGTGAGTCAATCAGGCGTTCGGTTAAACGCACATCCTTGACTTTTTCCCCTAAAACTTTCTTAGTCTCCTGAATAAAGTCTTTAAACTCTTCTTCACTCTGCTTGGTTTTTTCTTGTTCTTCTTTATTTTCTATGCTACCTAAATCAACCGTGCCTTTAGTGACTGACTGAAATGTTTTACCTGCAAACTCGGGCAAGAAAGATGCCATCCATTCATCGACGCGATCGTGTAATAATAAAACTTCAATGCCTTTCTTACGGAAAATTTCTAAATGGGGACTATTTTTAGCTGCATTAAATGAATCTGCGATCACGTAATAAATCTTGTTTTGCTCAGGAGCCATCCTTGCCACATAATCTTTGAGCATAACATTTTGCTCCGGACTATCTGCTTTCGTTGAAGAAAATCTAAGTAACCCAGCAATTTTATCACGATTAGCAAAATCTTCACCGACACCTTCTTTTAATACTTGACCAAATTGTATCCAGAATTTCTCGTACTTTTCAGCATCAGTTTGCGATAAATCTTCTAACATATCTAAAATACGCTTAACACAGCCGGAACGGATGCTATCGATTACATGACTATTTTGCAAGATCTCTCGCGAAACATTGAGCGGCAAATCATTGGAATCGACAATACCACGCACAAAACGTAAATATCCTGGTAATAGTTGTTCAGCATCATCCATAATAAATACACGATGCACATAGAGCTTTAAACCTTGCTTTCTATCGCGATTCCATAAGTCGAATGGCGCACGTGCCGGAATATAAAGTAGACTGATATATTCCAATTTGCCTTCGACTTTATTGTGTGACCATAGTAATGGATCTTCAAAATCATGGGCTATATGTTTATATAGCTCTTTATATTCTTCATCCTGGATTTTACTTTTAGGAAGGGTCCACAGTGCAGTAGCTTTGTTGACAACTTCTTCCTCAGTACTAGCTTTTTTCGGTTCATCTTTTTCATCACCGATAAAAGTCTCGGGTTTAAGCATCATAATAGGGAGCAAGATATGATCGGAGTATTTAGTAATGATGCCACGCAGACGCCATGAATCGAGGAATTCATCTTCACCCTCGCGCAAATGTAAAATGACTTCAGTGCCTCGTTGGGGTTTAACCGTATTTTTTATGATGTATTCACCTTCACCCGCCGAAGACCAGTAAACCCCCTGGTCAGCATTCATGCCCGCACGTCGGGTTTTCACTTCGACTTGGTCAGCCACTACAAAAGCTGAATAAAATCCCACGCCAAATTGACCAATCAAATTGGCATCTGGAGTTTTTTCACTACCTAATTTGGCCAAAAATTCTCGGGTACCAGATTTCGCAATAGTCCCCAGATTTTCAATCACCTCCTCTCTACTCATACCAATACCATTATCACGAATAGTGATCGTCCGTGCTTCCTTATCATAATTAACCCAGATTTTAAGCTCACTCTCATTTTCATATAATGCAGCATCACCTAAAGCTTCAAAACGCAACTTATCTGCGGCATCCGAAGCATTCGAAATTAGTTCACGCAGAAAAATTTCCTTATTGCTATAAAGCGAATGAGTGACTAAATGTAAAAGTTGTTTAACTTCGGCCTGAAAATTAAGTGTTTCTTGCTGTTCCTGAATAGACATGGCAATCGCTTACTCCGAAAGGTTGATGATTTAGACTCGCTATTATTAAATTTGTTTCAATTTATTATAGATAAGGTCAACGTAGTTGATTTTCAAGCCTATCTCATGAATTCCCTTATAAGGAAAATTAGAACTAAAGCAGCCCCCTGGACAGTTTAGAACCGAGGACTGGGGAGCAACTGATGAGGGCGTCAATCGACATGGATGTCGATTCCGAGTCTAGGATGGACGTCCCACGGGATTTCCTTCGGTCATATTCAAGGCCCGGCGTCCCTCATCAGTTGCTCCCCAGCCCTCGGTTCTAAACTGTCCAGGGGGCGGATTTTGGCACATATGTCTAGTTAATCTTCAAGGCTACTGGCAATGTCGCCCCGCGGTATGCGGTCTTCACCATACCCTTGCTGGACAACAATATCATGCAGCTTTTTGATTGATTCGATTTGAATTTGTCTTACCCGCTCTCGTGTCAAACCTACTGCCTTACCCACTTCTTCCAAGGTTTCCTTCTCATAACCATAAAGACCGAAGCGGCGAGATAAAATTTCTTGCTGCTTCTGAGTAAGCTCACCAAACCATTGCCGAACGTGCTCCTCCATATCCTCATTTTCCAGGAGTTCCACGGGATCGACATTAGATTCATCTACCAATGTTTCCGCTAAGGATTTCTCTGTGTCTTTGGCAATGGGCACATCCAGGGAAGTAGCATCCTTACTCAATTCCAACATATAACGGATTTCTTCCAATGGCTTGTCCACTTTTTCGGCGATTTCTTCGCAGGTGGGTTCATGGTCTAACTTTTGCGCTAATTGACGAGCTGCACGCAAATACGTATTCAGCTCTTTGATTTTATGAATAGGTAAGCGAATAGTACGCCTTTGATTCATAATAGCGCGTTCAATAGATTGCCGAATCCACCAGGTTGCATAAGTTGAGAACCTGAACCCTAAGTCGGGGTCAAATTTCTCTACCGCATGCATAAGACCTAGGTTACCCTCTTCTATCAAGTCCAGGAATTGCAGACCTCGACCTAAATAGCGGCGAGCAATTTTTACGACCAGGCGCAAATTGCTCTCTATCATCCGCAAATAGGATGCCTTATCTCCCTTGAGAGCAAGATGTGATACTTCAAACTCTTCATCGGGATTTAACAAGGGGACGAAACCAATTTCACTTAAATACAGCTGGGTAGGATCTGGTGATTCTGATGAACGTACTGATTCGATGTGTTCGGGTAAATCCTCCTCTGCCTCTTGGGCCAATTCTTCGGGTTCTAATTCAAATTCGGCATCTTCATCCGCTCCTGCAGATTCCATGTCGAACTCAGGATCTTCAAATTGCTTTTTTGCCTTTTTAACCACGATTTTCCCTCTTTTAGTTGTTTAGGAACACGGTTGCAATAATTTCCCATTTTGGCCGCCTTCCTTGGATATCCATATCCAACGCCAATTATAGGACAGTGTGATGGGAAATGGAACGCTTTATGCTCTGGATGGTAATAGCGTCTTAGCTTGGGTAGCGGGAATAATAGTTTTTAATTCCCTGTACTATGGCCATAGCAATGCGTTTTTGATAAGCAGAATTGCTTAATTGCCGCTCTTGAGCTGGATTGGTTAAATAGCCCGTTTCCACCAATAGTGAAGGGATATCCGGTGATTTCAGCACCACAAATGCGGCCTGCTCTACTCGGGCATAATGGAGATGGCAGACTGAACTCAGTTGATTTAAAATGGTTTGGCCAATTTCCAAACTCACAGTGATGGCGTGAGATTGCGAAAGATCCAACAGCACAGAACGCAATATTTTATCCTTTTGGACAAAAACACCGTCTACTAATTCGCTGGCATTTTCTTTTTGTGCCAACCATCTCGCCATTTCGCTGGTTGCCCCACGCTCCGAAAGCGCAAATACTGAGGCTCCTACGGCAGAATTTTTATAGGCGGCATCAGCATGAATTGCCACAAATAAATCGGGTTTATAACCACGAGCAATCGCTAACCGTTGCCGCAAAGGAATATAGATATCCGTCTTTCGGGTTAAATAGGCGCGATAATGCGGATCCGATGTCAATAGTTGTTGGACCATTTTCGAAATAGACAAAACGACCATTTTTTCCTTGACCCCAGCCACACCAGTAGCCCCTGGATCCTTACCCCCATGTCCAGGATCTATCACCACAACGATAGAATGCTTGGCTGAGGGTTTAGTGAGTGTGAGTGCCGTGAAAGTTGCATCGGGTGTATTCGCTTTAACTGCATCAGATCTAGGAGTCGAAACTGCTGCTGGTATGGGTGTGAGTTTAGAGTTGGGGTTAGGTGTTATAGCGTTTAGCTTAGGCTTGGGGGTGGCTTGATGTTGCGGCGTTTCTTCCGCCTTACGGGGAGAAGCCATTGCAAAACCTGCCGCTGATTTCAGCTCAACCACCAACCGATAGCCATTTTCCCCAGACGGCGGCAAAATATAAATATTAGGTTTCAGCGGATATTTAAAATCGAAGGAGACACGTGTGTCATTCTCCTGTGATAATGCTTGATAATCTTTAACAGCCGAGCCAGCCAGCGCAGATTTGGGTAAGGCGCAAGTTAAAGTAGCTTGCTTCACTTCCAGCATTAGCTGTGCCGGTTGGCTGGAATACTTATAGTAATAACGAACCGATTGGTTTAAATCAAAAACAAAACGGGTCATATCCCCTGGATGGGTAATGTGCAAGCCAAAAATTTGGGCATTATTATTGGCTGAGGCGGATTGACAGTAACAGGCAGCACCTACAATAACTGCAAACAGAAAATATTGGATCTTACGCAGCAGGGGCATTGGCAAAGCGCTCCAAAATTTCATGTCCTTGAGGATTCCCCGCTGTCAGAATAAGCTGACGCCCTGTATCCAGGGATTCAATATTTATACTCAAATCGGGCGCCGGCATGTTGCCCATCGGCCATTCTATGAAACACGTCATATCTTTGCTGAAATATTCTGGCAATCCCAAAAACTCCAATTCTTTGGCCTCTTTGATTCGATAGAAATCGAAATGGTGGATAGTACGTTCGCCTAAATGATAGGACTCAACTAATGTATAGGTTGGACTCTTGACGATCCCCGCATAACCGAGGGCACGCAAAAAACCCCTGACCAAAGTGGTCTTGCCAGCACCCAGATCGCCTAGTAAATAAATAATGCAGGTATTTGGTAGCCATTGGACCAATTGCCCACCCCAATTTAACATAGCTTGTTCATCAGGGAGATAGCGTGTGATAGAGGTTTGTTTCAACATATAGATTTTCTAGCCAGGGTCACGAGGTTTAGCCTATTTTAAGTCCTCAATTCACTAATTTTCTTAATTCCGGTAATAAATCTGCAGCTAATAAACCTCGTTCCCCCAAAGCCTGAGCTGCGGAATCTGCCGCCATGGCATGGATTAACACTCCTAATTGTGCGGCGTCGACTAGCGATAATTTCTGAGCTAATAAACCAGCAATCACGCCACCTAAAACATCACCCATCCCACCCGAGGCCATTCCTGGATTACCGGCAATACAGATCGCGGCGGGATTGTGATTGTTTTTTACCACAGTGCCTGCACCTTTTAGAACGATGACTCCGCCATAGCGTTGGTGGAGAGCATTAGCCGCCGCCAGGCGATCGGCCTGAATATCTGCAGTTGTGCAGCCTAATAACCGCGCCGCTTCCCCTGGATGCGGCGTGAGTACCCAATCTTCTCGCGAAAAGGGTTGCTGTGCCAGCAAATTTAAAGCATCTGCATCTACAACTTTAGGCAAAGGGCTGTGAATTGCTTTAATAAATAGGGAAGTAGCCCAATTATCTTGTCCTAAACCTGCACCTAGAACAATGACCGTGGCCTTAGCCAGTAACGACGATAAATCCTGACTGGTTTCGATACCATGACACATCAGTTCGGGACAAACAGCTGTCGTGGCTGACACATATTCGGAACGCATGGCCACACTAATCAACCCAGCACCCACACGGCCTGCCGCTTCAGCAGCTAACCGAACTGCTCCACCCATTCCTTTGTTACCACCCACTACTAACACATGACCAAAATAGCCCTTGTGCGCATCTCTGGCGCGCGGAGGTAATAAGGTCGACAAATTTTGTAAATTGAGAATACTGGCTACCGCTGCTACCTGGGCACGCAAGGCAAGAGGTAATCCCAAATCATCTAATTTTATTTCACCACAATACGCGGGCGCTTGACCAGTGAATAACCCGGGTTTTAATCCTAGAAAAGTGATAGTAGCATTGGCATGAACCGCAATTCCACAGACTTTGCCCGTGTTCGCATCAATCCCCGACGGTACATCTAAAGCCAAAACCGTCTTGCCCGCTTGATTGATGGCAGTCATTGCTGCTGCATATTCGACACTGACATCATTTTTCAAACCTATGCCTAGTAATGCATCCACAATCACATCGGCAAGGGATAAGTCATAATGCTCAGAGTCAAATGCCTGCATTGTTATTTTTGCAGCTACACAGGCAGTATAGGCTTGATGCGCGGTTTCAGATAATTGACTGTGGTCGCCCACTTGCCAGACCTTAACATCCAATCCCTGTTCTTGGGCTAGTCGAGCCACCACATAACCATCACCTCCATTATTACCTTTTCCGCAAAAAACATGAACTCGGTGGGCTAATGGCCATTTTGCGTTGAGGAGTTGAAATGCTGCTTGACCTGCATGTTCCATAAGATCCGATGCTTTATTGTGCCCCTCATGCATAGCAAGTTGCTCAAGTTGCCGGATTTCTGAACAATCATATAGAAAATTTTCAGTCATAAAGAATCCTTTCCTCAAAAGAACGAAGTAAAGTTTAGCATGACTTTAGAAATAAAGGACTTTTTGGATGTATCGGGTTTAAGAATAGAAAACTGACAACTTTATTCAGTTGCTGAGATTTGCCCTAACCTTCAGCAGAAGTAAAAGTGGAAGCTTTAATAAAGATGGGTACTAAAGGCTGTAATACATGAGAAAGCGATTTTATGGTGAATGCAATCAAGGAAACGTAGATTAAATTATTTTGATCTATGTCTCCTGAAGAACTATAATTAATCTTTTCTGATTGCAGCTGATTCAACCAATCATCATGGATCTTTTTTGCAGCTTTGAAATTATTGGTTTCTAAATAACAAAGGACTTGCTGTTGCAGTGATTTTGGTAAGTCAGCCAGCATAATGCGTTCCTAAAACTCCAAATATTTAATTGCTCCGTCCTTGGGGACCATCCTTGGAAAGTGTGATCACAATCCCCCGTAACCTCCTTGTAAATTACGAGAATAATTACATCATATTCCCTGATCAAAAAATGTAGTCTTTTGACTGAAAAGACCTCTTAATTAAGGGGCAAAATTAGGGGGGCCAATCTAAGCGTAAAATGTATACAAATACAGGGGGCGCATTTATTGAAGTTTATATTTAAATCAGCAATTTAATCATCAGCTTGCTAAGGCAGCATAATTACTTGAAATAAGATACACTGAGTGCATTCAGACAAAAACTCGGGCTACTATGAAAGAAATTCTTGCTTCTGATCCAATCCATCTCGAACGCAGTATTTATTCTGTATCCCAACTCAATCTAGAGGTCCGCTTTTTATTAGAAGAGAACTTTCCCAGCCTCTGGGTTGAAGGAGAAATCTCCAATCTGCGTGATCCAGGTTCTGGACATCTTTATTTTACCTTAAAAGACAGTCGCGCCCAAATTCGCTGTGCGCTCTTTCGTAGCCGGGCAGGCAAATTAGGCTTCCAGCCAAAAGACGGCATGCAAGTACTGGCCAAAGCTTGCATTAGCCTTTATGAGGAACGCGGCGATTTTCAGCTGATTGTCGAGCATTTGGAAGAGGCAGGTGATGGCGCATTGCGCCGGTCGTTCGAGATTTTAAAAAAGCGCTTGGCTGCTGAAGGTCTTTTTGCCGTTGAAAAGAAACAGGCTATTCCGCAATTGCCAAATTGTGTAGGCGTGATCACATCTGCCACCGGCGCTGCTGTACGTGACATCCTGGCGGTATTGAAAAGGCGTTTCCCAGCGACGGCAGTGATTATTTATCCCACTCAAGTGCAGGGGGCAGAAGCTGCAAAACAAATTGTCAAAGCAATTTCTAGGGCTAATGGACGCCGAGAATGTGATGTGTTAATTTTAGCGCGAGGAGGTGGTTCTCTGGAAGATCTCTGGCCTTTCAACGAGGAAATCGTCGCCCGCGCCATTTATGCCAGTCAAATTCCTACCGTCAGCGCCATTGGTCATGAAATTGATTTTACCATCGCCGATTTTGTCGCTGATCAACGCGCAGCCACACCTTCGGCTGCTGCTGAATTAGTCACTCCTGATATCACTGAATGGTTAACCACTCTAGAACGTTTACGTTTGAGGTTGCTGCAAGGGATCCGAACCCTGCATAAACATATGCATTTAGTCCTGCAAGCGCTTGAAAAGCGCTTGCCTCATCCAAAACGGCGTTTACAAGATCAGGCTCAAAGCTTGGACGGGCTGCAGCAGCGCCTCATGTTGGCGCAGCAACATTTTCTGCGTCATAAACGAGCAGCTTTAGCCCATCGTCAAATGCAATTACAGCAATATAATCCTAGGCAGATGATCCGAATAGCGATTACTCGCTGTCAAAACTTAGAACAACGCTTGAAAATCAGCTATCAACATTTGCTCAGCCGAAACCAGCAGAAATTAATGCAATTAATGCGCGCTCTAGATGGTGTCAGCCCACTGAACACTTTGAATCGAGGGTATGCTATCGTCATGAAAGAAGATAAAATATTGCGTAGTGTTCAAGACGTATCCGTTGGCGAAACAATAAATGCTCGCCTGGCGTTAGGTGTTCTGGAATGTATAGTATCTGACAGACTCGACATAAGAACAGAGTCTAATACAAGCTTAGACTAAAAACTTCCAACAAAACAATCTTAACAATACCTCAATTACTACACACCGCAAATCTCAAACGCTGCGAGTAGCTGAGGCTATGCCTATGCTGGATAATTTTCAAATTTCTTCCTCCCTATAGGGAAAAAACCAAGTCCTACCTTATCACTGACAAGGAATAGAGCAACAGCCATATTGATAGCTAGCACACTCCAGTATATATAACGAAAATCCCAATAAGGAGTTATGGGCAGATAACCGAAGATGTAAAGCAATGAAGAAAGTATAAGCGCCCTAATGTAGAGAATGATTTTTTTATCCCCTCTAAGGAAACAAGAAAGAATGGCTAAAACAAGCCCAGTAAGTAACCAAAAATAAGGCTTAAAAATTACTGGATGGTTTTTAACGCTTTTGGAGATAGCTGTTTCATAAATTCTAGTAAGCGCATTTCTTTGTCTCACATAATATGAATGCCCATTGACGATATTAAATTCATAAGCATAATAGGGGTTTCTAAGACCAACCAAATAGTCGAAAAAAACTTCAGCTCGAAAACTCGTGTAAGCTAGGGGATATTCTTTAATTGCCTGTAGCCATGAATCCTTTGTAATGAGCCAAGAATTACTTAAAAAATTCTTATTTTTTTCCTCGACAGAACCTCTATGTATACACCATAGTGTTCCCAGCAGTTTATTGCAATTTTTTACTAAATTTTCATCGACCTCGGGGATAAGATTTTTATTCACCTTGGCTGACATATTAACCAAATCATCCATCATCATATAAGTTTCTGGATGCTTTATTACCGCGTGAAGGACTTTATAATTAAAAATATAGGCAGTAAATTGAAATAGGAAAATGAGTAATAGAGTAAATAATCCAGTCCAGACAATTTTTGTTTGGGGTCGTATATGCTGTACCAATAACCAAAACAATGGAATCATTGCAAATACGGCATTGGCTCTCACTAAATAACCGTAAAATAACAGTATAAAAATTAAAATTAAAGCGAAAAGATTTTTCCGGGAGGTGGCAATCATCAAGGTAATGGCAGCCAATAAACTAAAAGCCATCTCAACGTCCTTCCAGAGTACCACTTCGAAATTTGCTATCCAAGGCAAAAATCCTAATAATAGAAAAATCCAGGAAAATTTTTGCTCGTAGAAATAAATCGATAAAATAGCTAGGCTGCCCCAAAGCAAAAATAACTGGAAAAAAAGTAATGCTTGGACTCCAGGAAAAAACCAATTTAATACTGACAACCAGGCAGCCATAATCGGAGGATGCCAATCTCTGTAAACATGCGTCTTAACTTGCAAATATTGCGCAAGTAAATCTTCATTCATATACCCCGGAAATGCCGCTTTATAAAATATCAGACCCGCCAGCAAGGCTATGGCCAAGAAAATGCCAGCTCGAATAAATAATTTTTTGTTGTTAAGGATCATATTAGACATAGGAGGCTTTCCTTTTTTGCCAAATTCTCAGCTGGATTTTTTATAAAACTGCTAACTGCCAAGCATACTATCCAATTGCTGATACATTTCATATATATTATCGATTTTTCCGCCCAATACTGAAAATACATTAGGGTGTATGGTTTCTCGTCTTACAAAAATCGGCCGACCATCATCAGACTCATTGCGTAGCAATATTGTTTTAATGTCGAAGAGCGAATGCCGGTATTTTAGCGCTTTTAAAGAGGGCATATAGCGAACAGCATCAGCAAGCATGTAATTAATTCGTGTATTGAGCTCTGAATTCTGGAGTTCCTGTATGGGATTGCGTTCCCCATCTTCGTCAATGAAAAAGCTATGAGGGGTATATCTGACGTGGGAGAATGAATGACATTTTTCGGCTGGAAAAGGCATCATCGAAAAATAAGGACCATCCATGACCGTCACTCCGAGGTGAGCGAGAGCTTCAGGGGGTTCGACTAAAGCAATTTCAGTAATTTCATGCTTAATCGGGGTGAGTAACTTATTTTGCTGCACATTATGATTGATTCTTGCATAAGCACAATTTAAAACCATACTCGCTGTCAGTTTTTTTTCACCCTCCGCGGTAGCCACAGAAACAAAAATATTTTCGCCATTTCCTTGTATTTTCCCGACTTCAGCATTTAACAACATCTGGCAACCAGCCGCAGGTAATTCCCGCATAAAATGATCGCGTAGCTTTATAGAATCAAAGGCGTATTCCTCAGTAACATATACTTCAGCAATTAAATTTGGATCAAACAATTTTTGATAATCTGAGTTCCCTCGTTCATAGCTTGCACCTATGTCCTGCATAAAACGTTCAAATTGATTGGGTGTGACCTTTGAACGTTTGGCGGCTATGGCATAAAGTTGCACAAAATCGGTTTTGACGGCGAAGCCATAATCGCGACAAAATCTCGGCAGATTAATACGGCTGCGATAAGCAGTTAAGAAACTCCTCGGGTAATGATAACCATTATGAACCCTAGCTTGATTGCAATAGGAGGCTCGTGCTAATAGATTTGGTTCCCGCTCAACGATCAGAATCTTTTCATAGCCTAAACGACGAAGATACAGAGCAATTGCACAGCCATAAAATCCGCCACCAATAATTACGAAATCATATTTCATGGATTATAAGCACCACAGGCTGCTAAAAACATTTGTTTTAGGATATGCAATTTGCCATTTAAACTATTAATTTTCGAGGGGATTGGCCCCGTTGCTGGATATTTCCTAGTCACCGGAATTTCGCATACTTTGAACCCAAGGCGGGGCGCACGAATAGCCAGATAATAATGCAGGTTGTAAGTTTGAAATATATTTCTGAACGGACGGACTGCTGGATTCAGCAAAAAATTACGACTATAACCACGAAAGCCATTGGTGGTATCCGTGTATTTAAAACCAGCACCTAAACTTATTACTGGGGCGTGAATGAGACGCACCCCCATGGCACGATCAAAAGGCGTGTTTTCGGCAATTCCTCCTGGAATATAGCGTGAACCTTGAATATGATCATAACCCGCAGATAATTTTTCTGAGAAAGATGGGATCGCCATATAGTCATCTTTACCATTGCCATCGATGGTAATAATGCCTTCATAACCCTGCGCCATAGCCCAGGCCATGGCAATGCGTAATTGTGCCGAAAGCTTGCCAGGGCCGGTTTTAACCAGCAAGGTATTCACCGTAAATTTTTCTTGAAGTCGCTGTGGCTCCATAGAGCCATCCGTGCTACCCCCGTCGATAATGATAATATCTAGACCAAAATTTGCTGCCGACATGCCCTGTAATTGTTTCAGGATTTTCTCTCCCTCATTAATCACTGGGATACAAATAGCATACTTAGAAGTACGGGGATGGGTAAATTGCACTTGATAGTTAGGCAATTCTGTTAGATCTAATAAGTCTGATGTGGGGTGTGCATTTGCTGAATTGTTCATATGGTTTATTTTCCAATTGCTCTGTCATCTTTTTGCTCGCAAAGGATGACAGCAAAGTAAGCTCATGCCGTAATCTCAGCCCAATAATTACTCTGCTCCAACACTTTCCACGGCCAAATAGTTTCAGCCAAAGAGGGTCGCTCTCGCATTTCCACTGAACACCAACCTGAGTAATTTTTCTGTTGAAGTAACTGGAAGTTTTCAGCATGGGGCACTTGGGGGTGGGCAAAATCTGCCAAATCAGGTTCGCTAATATGAAAATGACGTAATAATGGGCCAACTGTGGGCCATAAATTTTGCAAATCATCCCCAGCCTGAAACATTCCTGCGGCGTCTAAATGTAGGGCAAAACCCGGATGATTCACGAGTTGAACCAACTGTGCGCCTTCACTCGCATTGATGATAAAATTACATGCATATTGCTGCGGATTGGGTTCAATGCACAAGCAAGTTTGATGATGATGATACACTTCGGCTAATTGCTGAAATTGTGGTACGGCGATTTCTAAGGCATCAGTGAATGAAAGGTTGCCACGGTCACGTTGCTTGGGGGCTCCCAATACGACCACTCTTGCGCCGAAAGCGGCGGCTAATTCTGCCACATGGCAGAGATGATCAAATAACTGAGCTTGTCCATCCGCATTGAAGAGATGCGCTTGTGGTTTGCCGAATAATACGGCTTGCATCGCGGGTATTTCGAAACCTAGGTCATTAAGCCACTGGCGATAAGCTCGCGCAGCCTCTACTGTAGCTCCCTGCCAATTCTCCCAGACTTTTGTGGGAGCAATCTCAATACCACTGACACCATTTTTTTTTAATAAAGTTAGGATCTCAATAGAGTTATGCGGTGTCCAAGCGATATTGGAAAATGCCAGTTTCATAGACTCACGCTCTCCATTTCTAAATAGTTGGCTAAGGAATCTAAAACCGCGGATGAACTCATGATATAGTGAGGAGTTTCCTGATTAAATAATTTGCCATACTTGGTATACAAATCATAGTGAGCAGTAGCACCAGCTTTTTCGCCGACAATTTTATGCGGAAAAAATCGCTTTAATATCTGCGCGGTGGCCAGGGGCTGAGTAAAAAGATTGACCAGCGCTAGTTGCTGTGATTGCACTATTTGGATATCTTGCTGCAATCTATCCAAAGGATACCATTGAAAATAACTCTCGGGGTTAATCGTCTCCAGGCAGTTATTGTGCAGAAGATCAAAAATCACATTTTTCTTGAGCCCTGGGCCAAATAACGCGGGTAAACGAATAATGTGTGCCTGCGGAAAAATGGCACGAACAAACTGCTCAAACTGCCAGCGATGCCTGCCATAGGCATGATTTGGTATTTGCTCGCAATTGAAATCCTCATCTCTTCCAGTACTCAGAGGATACACATCTATAGTGGAAATGAGTGTAAACTGCTTACAGCTGACCGTCGCCAATACTTCCATCAATCTTGTAGTATTCGCTAAATCAGTGTCAGGGTCACGATTAGCCAGCCATTTAGCTGCTGGCAAACCTGCACATACAATTTTATCTAATTTTTGATTTCTTATAGAATCCAGATTGGCACGGTTAATCAAAAGGTCATATGAATCAGTACTTGCAAGATTCCCACCCACAAAACCAGAATAACCAATGAGCGCAGACTTCATAATTCCACCTCTACATTCAACTGTTGACGTCGTGTTTGAACATTACTGCTAAATTCTTGGGTAATTTCATAACTGGCTTGTCGACTTCCCGGATTCAAAAGTAAAATCAGGTATTCGCTGAGTAGCCACAAAACCAGAGAAAGCATCATAAACATAAGTGAAATAATAAAAGACAAGGTCGTCCATCCTGGCACAACGTCCTTTTTTACCATAAACACCACAAGCACATAGATAGAATAAAGAAAGGCCAAGGAGGCACTGATTCCACAAAGTAAATTTGCAGCCCGCAACGGTGCTGCACTGATGCCGATTAAAGTACGCCAACGTGTCTGAACCCTTTCCGTCAAGGAAGGTGCGGCAGCAATTTTGGGGGTTTGTGAAACTTTGGCTTTTCGATAGCTGTCTGCCACAGTTAAAGTTTCAAGTGCCACCAGTGGGGAATTGTGCTGTAGAATATGATTCACCACGGTTCGTGATAATAACCGTGCTGAGGGTGCTTCTTCAGCAAGATTATAACCATGCAGAATTTTGAATATTCGATGATATAGAAAAGAGAGAAAATTATATTTGATGTTCTTCTGAGTGGAGGAGTTTTCAGAGACACTTAACACCACTTCTGCGCCATCCTGAATAGCAGTGTCATAGAATTTGCCAATAATACTCGGATCATCCGTTTCTAAATCGAAGGTGGCAACCCAATCCCCAATCGCGTTTTCGATCCCGACCATATTGGCTGTAATATTGTCAACAGGGGTTTTTAAAGCATAGACTTGCAGATTGCTCAGCGTGCTGGATTGAGTATGGATCTGCTGCAAAATATTTAAATTTTGAGTATTGACGACGAGAATAATTTCAAAAGGGAGGTCTTTGCTACTGACTTCTTTATGCAATTCCTGAATGGATTGGACCGGCATGTTTTGCCGGTCGTCAATGACTAGAACAACACTAAGTATTTGCGCATGTTTCATCACTAAATTTCTTTGGATAGGTGTTCATTGAGAAACTGTCACTTAGCCCCTGTCATCCTGAGCAATAGCTGTCATCTTGAGCGCCAGCGAAGGATGACAGCTATTGCTCAATTACTTATCCACCAAGCGGTTTAGCATGCAAGGCTGATATCACCTCTGCTTCACTCATTTTGCGTTCGACTAATTCGATATAGGCCATCGGTGCATTATCACCCGCACGAAAACCACATTTTAAAATACGTAAATAACCACCCGGTCGTACTTTGAAGCGGGGGCCTACATCGGAAAATAATTTTCCTACGATCGCCTTATCACGCAGCCGGTTGAATGCCAGGCGACGGTTGGCTACACCATCTTGTTTAGCTAAAGTAATTAATGGCTCCACAAATCGACGCAACTCTTTTGCCTTCGGCAAAGTAGTTCGGATGATTTCATGATCCAGCAAGGAATTTGCCATATTACGGAATAGCGCCTGACGATGGCTGCTCGTTCTATTTAATTGTCTACCACTTTTACGGTGCCGCATAATACCTGATCCTTTACATATAAAATTAAATATTATTAAGTGTTTTGTTCATCGACCTTCATGCCAAGATACAGGCTACGAGAAGACAGAACGTTCTTAATTTCAGTTAAAGATTTTTTTCCCAGATTAGGAGTCTTCAACAAGTCTGATTCTGTACGTTGTACAAGATCAGCGATGGTGTTGATATTCTCTGCTTTAAGGCAGTTAGCTGCACGTACAGTCAACTCTAAATCTTCCACTGGCCGAAGTAAAATGGGATTAATTTTACGACCTTTTTCTTTGGGAGATTCCGAAGCGGTATGTTTCATCTCAACAAACGCAGAAAGCTGATGTTGTAAGATGGTAGCCGAAATACGAATCGCTTCCTGTGGGTCAATCGTGCCATTGGTTTCTAAATCGAGGATTAACTTGTCTAAGTCTGTGCGTTTTTCAACACGGGTATTCTCTACTTGATAAGCCACGCGTAATATGGGACTAAAAGAAGCATCTAATTGTAATTTACCCACTGGAGTGGTCGTTCCTGCTTCCATACGCGCCGACACAGGCACATAACCTCTGCCTTTAACTACTTTCAGTTGCATTTTAATTGCACCAGTCTTCGTGAGATTGGCAATGACATGCTCAGGATTCATGATTTCGACATCATGCTCCGGAGTGATATCTTTTGCTAATAAAGGTCCTGCAGCTTTCTTCTCAAGCGTTAATACCACCTCATCACGTCCGTGTAGTTTCAATGCTATTCCTTTCAAATTCAACAGAATATCAATGACATCTTCGCGCACACCTTCAATAGAACTATATTCATGTAGTACGCCGTCGATCTCAGCTTCGATGATAGCCGCACCCGGCATGGACGATAATAAAATCCGTCGTAACGCGTTGCCGAGAGTATGGCCAAATCCTCGTTCTAAAGGTTCCAAAACAATTTTGGAATGCGTGGGTGATAAGCTTTGCACTTGAATATTGCGGGGCGTCAAAAAAGTACTAAAAATGTGCTGCATAGGGTCATTACCTCTTAGCGGTTATCGCTATACAATCGCGATGGGAGTCGTCAGGAGAGAACCTTAATTTCTCTGTCTGACTGCGAGCACAAATAGGTTTGTGCAACGCATAATTACTTATTTAGAGAACAGCTCCACTACCAAGCTTACTTTAAAGATGGCTGGAAACTCAGAAGCATCTGGGTAAGCTTTCAGCTTTCCCTTCATTTCTGTGGTATCGACTTCTAACCAAGGTGATTGCGGTCTTTGCTGAGCCAATTCTTGGGCTGCTGCAATGCGCAATTGCTTTTTAGCTTTTGTACGCACTTCAATCACATCGTTAGGTCTTACTAAATAGGAAGGGATATTCACGTTTACGCCATTGACTGTAATAGCTTTATGGCTAACTAACTGTCTTGCTTCCGCACGAGTACTTGCAAAACCCAGTCGGTAAACAATGTTATCCAGACGGGACTCCAGCAGCTTCAATAAATTTTCACCAGTTGAGCCTTTCTGCCGATCTGCTTCTTCATAGCAATTTTTAAATTGCTTCTGTAAAACACCATAATGACGCTTAATTGTTTGCTGCATGCGAAGCTGCACGCCATAGTCAGAAAGACGACCACGTTTCTGACCATGTTGGCCAGGCTGCTGATCTAACTTACATTTTGTTTCTATTGAACGGACACCACTCTTTAGCATTAAATCCGTGCCTTCACGCCTGGATAATTTGCATTTTGGACCTAAATATCTCGCCATTTAATTTATAACTCCTCAAAATAGAGTTTATGAATAATTATACTTACACCCGACGCTTCTTGGGAGGACGACAACCATTATGCGGTAATGGCGTCACATCTGTCAGCTTGGTGATGGAAAAACCACTGGAATGCAATGCGCGAATTGCAGATTCGCGACCGGCGCCTGGTCCTTTCACGTAAACTTCCAGGGTGCTCATATCCAGTTCTTTTACTACCTGACTGACTCTCTCTACAGCAACCTGTGCAGCAAATGGAGTGCCCTTACGTGAGCCACGAAAGCCGCTGCCCCCCGAAGTTGCCCAGGCAAGTACATTGCCCTGCTTATCAGTAATAGTGATAATTGTGTTATTAAAAGTAGCTTTAATGTGCGCTATACCATCACGAACTTTTCGTTTTAGTTTTTTACGAGTGCGTGCTGCATTGGCTGCGTTTGCTGCTGCTGATGATGTTTTTGCCATAGAATCAGAATCCTGAACTTATTTACGGATGGGTTTCACTTTGCCTTTTCGAGTGCGCGCATTAGTTTTGGTGCGCTGTCCACGGACTGGCAGGCCTCGACGGTGGCGAATGCCGCGATAGCAGCCTAAATCCATCAATCGTTTGATATTCATTGAAATTTCACGGCGTAAATCACCTTCAACCGGAAATCTTGCCACTTCACGCCGGAGAGCTTCTAATTCCGGCTCTGCCAACTCGCTTATTTTTATATCATGTCTTACGCCCGCTGCTTCACAAATTTTCCGAGCAAGCGAGTCTCCAACACCATAGATCGCTCTTAAAGCAACACGAGCATGTTTTCGTTCTGGGATATTTACACCAGCAATACGAACTACCATTCAATATTCTCCAGCTTGCAAATTAAAGTGCTTATCAGCATAAATGCTGAAAAGTTTGTAAGAATAACGTCACGGGTCATAAAAATCAAATAATTTAACCTTGGCGCTGCTTATGTCGCGCATCTTTGCAAATAATCCTAACCACACGGTTACGACGAATTACTTTGCAATAACGGCACATTTTTTTTACTGCTACTCGAACTTTCATTGATCTCTCCGATAAAATACCAGGGTCTGTTGACAATTCTACTATGCCTTGCATAAACCGTTGATTCTCTGTGCTCCGCTGCTCATTTACAAACTACGTAAACTCCGCTGCGGTGCTCGACAATCAACGGTTTCTGACGGCGGCCTAGCGAATTGTTAGCAGACCCTAGCTATTAGCTCCCCGCCCACGCAAATGAGTCTTTTTCATAAGCGACTCGTACTGATGTGATATCAAATGTGCCTGGACCTGAGCCATAAAATCCATTAATACGACTACCACAATCAATAATGAAGTGCCGCCAAAATAGAATGGCACATGCCAAGTCACGATGAAAAATTCCGGCAATAATGCAACTAATGTTAAATATATCGCACCAACCAAAGTAAGTCGGGACATAACTAAGTCTATATATTGCGCGGTTTGCTCGCCTGGACGCATTCCGGGAATAAATGCACCTGATTTTTTCAAATTATCTGCTGTTTCTTTCGGGTTAAACACCAAGGCGGTGTAAAAAAAGCAAAAGAATACAATCGCGATTGCAAAAAATATTAAATACAGCGGCTGGCCAGGCGATAGTGCTAAGCTGACCTGAGTTAACCACGCCATCCCAGGCACTCCAGAAAACCATTGGGCAATCGTTCCTGGTAATAAAATGATGCTTGAAGCAAAAATGGGAGGAATAACACCTGCCATATTGATTTTTAGCGGCAAATGGCTAGTTTGCGCTGCATACATTTTTCGCCCTTGCTGCCTACGGGCATAATTCACAGCAATTTGCCGTTGACCACGCTCAATAAACACAACGAAGGCTGTGACTGCTAATACGACGACAATAAGTAAGAATAACGAGATCAACTGCATCTGGCCTTCTCTCACTTGCGACATAACTTCGCCTATTGCCGCAGGGAAACGGGAAACAATACCGGAAAATATAATCAGTGAAATACCATTACCCACACCACGTTCGGTCATCTGCTCACCTAACCAGACCAGAAACATCGTGCCCGTAACTAGGGTCAAGGTTGCCACAAAATAAAAGCTGAACCCTGGGTTGACTACAGTGCCATTACTGACTAACCATTTAGAAATTCCCAGCCCTTGGAATGCAGCAAGGAATAAGGTTCCATAACGCGTATATTGATTGATTTTGCGACGCCCTGCTTCCCCTTCTTTTTTTAATTGCTCCAATTTCGGAGAAACCACTGAAAATAACTGCATTATAATTGAAGCAGAAATATAGGGCATTACGTTTAAAGCAAACACGGTAAAACGCTGTAAAGCGCCACCGGAAAACATATTAAATAAGCCTAGGATTCCACCCTGTTCATGCCTGAACAAATCAGCCAATTTCTCTGGATTTATTCCCGGTACAGGAATATGTGCGCCAACTCGATAAATGATGATCCCAATCAAAACAAACAAGAGACGACGCTTAAGCTCACTTAAACCGCCTTGTGACAACCCTAGTCCGATATTTGGCTTTGCCATTTATTCCTCGATCTTTCCGCCAGCAGCTTCGATTGCTTTTTTGGCACCAACCGTTACTTTGATACCAGATAATGTAACAGCTTTGCTGATTTTCCCAGAGAAAATCACCTTGACCTGTTTAATATGGTGAGCTATTACATTTGCCTCAACTAATGCTTTCAGATCGATACGCTCAGCCGATACTTTTTCCAGCTCATGCAGACGAACTTCTGCTGAAGTCCCCTTCGCTAAAGAAGTAAAACCAAATTTTGGCAACCTTCTCTGTAATGGCATCTGGCCGCCTTCAAATCCGACCTTATGGTACCCACCTGCACGGGCATGTTGCCCTTTATGACCTCGGCCACAAGTTTTGCCCAGGCCGGAACCCATTCCGCGTCCTAGTCGTTTAGGTGATTTCTTTGATCCAGCTGCAGGTTTTAGTGTGTTCAAACGCATAAATAAAATCTCAGTATGACAGTGGGAAGTATCTAGTAGAATTAATCTAGAATTTCTTCAATATTTTTACCACGCTTCTCTGCAATAGCCGCTGGGGAAAGCATGCCTTGTAAGCCTTTAATAGTGGCTCTTACTACATTGACAGGATTCGAAGACCCAATACATTTAGCTAAAATGTTAGTAACGCCCATGACTTCAAACACTGCGCGCATTGCATTTCCGGCGATGATGCCAGTACCCTCTGAAGCAGGTTTCATTAATACTTTGCTTGCGCCATGTCGCGCGATGATTGCGTGTTGGATCGTAGTGCCATTTAGCTCAATTTGCACCATATTACGGCGGGCATTTTCCATAGCTTTTTGAATGGCTATAGGTACTTCTCGGGATTTACCACGACCAAAGCCAAACTTACCTCGACCATTCCCTACCACCACTAATGCAGAAAAACCAAATATTCTTCCGCCTTTTACCACTTTTGCCGTACGGTTAACAGCAACCAGCTTTTCTTGAAAACCATCACTGGTTGTTTCTGAATCAACATTTCGCATGAAATAAACCCTTTTACTAGAATTCTAATCCGGCTTCGCGAGCGGCATCGGCCAAGGCTTTGATTCGACCATGGTATTTATAACCTGATCGGTCAAATGCAACTGCCTTTACACCTTTTTCAAGGGCCCGCTGGCAGACAAGTTTGCCCACTTCAGCAGCAGCTACCACATTACCGCCAAACGCACATTTAGTTTTGATTTCCTGATCTAAAGTTGAAGCAACAGCAATCACCTTGCCCCCATCTTCAGAAATAATTTGTGCATACATATGGCGAGGAGTTCTATAAACACAAAGACGAACCATACGTAATCTGCGGATGGTAGATCGGCCTCGCTGTGCTCTTCGTAAACGTGCTGTCTTCTTATCCATTATTTCTTCTTGCCTTCTTTGAGAATAATTACTTCATTCGCATAACGTACACCCTTGCCCTTATAAGGCTCTGGTGGACGATAAGCTCTGATATCAGCTGCTACCTGCCCCACTACTTGCTTATCAATACCTTTGATAAGGATTTCTGTCTGACTAGGTGTTTCAACCACAATGCCTTGGGGGACTGCATACTTAACTGGGTGTGAAAAACCCAAGGTCAAAGATAATACATTTCCCTGGGCTTGAGCTCGATAACCTACACCCACTAAAAGCAGTTTGCGTTCAAAGCCCTGGCTCACACCTGTAACCATATTTTGTACTAATGCCCTTGTTGTACCTGCAACAGCATCGACCATTTTAACACTGGGCGCATCATTCTGTAGAGATACTTTAACAATATTGCCCTCTTTTACAACATTGACATGGGCATGTAACTCGCGCTGCAAACTACCTTTGCTACCTTTTACAGTTAATTGTCGGTTGCTGAGGGTTACTTCAACGCCTGATGGCAGTTCAATTGGTTTTCCCGCTACTCTTGACATTCAAATCTCCTAGCACACATAACACAAAACTTCGCCACCATGGCCCAAGGCACGCGCTGCTCTATCAGTCATTAGACCTTTGGGTGTTGATATAATGGCAATACCTAAACCACTTTGAACCTTAGGCAAATCATTCTTACGTTTGTATTGACGCAAGCCCGGTCGGCTTACTCGCTTGATTTCACTGATAACAGGCGCCCCTAAGTGATATTTTAGTTCTATCACTAACTCTGCTTTACCTTCTTGCTCAGCTTTCCTGCAATCAAGGATATAACCTTCTGCCTTTAAGAGTTGTGCAATCGCGAGGTTCAATTTAGAAAAGCCAACGGATACTTCTGCTTTTCGCACAGCTTGCGAGTTACGGATTCTTGTTAACATATCAGCAATTGGATCTTGCAAACTCATTACTTATAACCTCTTTATAAAAAATTGTTTCCTTAGCCTTCGTACTTAACGAGGAATAAAGGAAAAGGGACTTTTTACCAGCTGGCTTTAGTCAGACCTGGCACATCACCTCGCATTGCCGCTTCACGCAAGCAAATACGGCATAATGCGAAACGGCGATACACCGCTCTGGGTCTGCCGCAACGCTGACAACGTCGTTTTACTCGGCAAGCACTTTCATCTCTGGGTCTTTTATTCAGTTTTTCAACCGCAGAGCTTTTTTCTTCATAAGAACTGTTGGGGCTGACTGTAATGTGAATTAGTTCACGACGCTTGATTTTGCCTTTTTCACTTAGTTTAACTCGCCGAACTTCACGAGCGATCATAGATTTCTTAGCCATCTACCTCTACCTCAATCCTTAAATGGAAATTGAAAAGCGGACAATAATGCTCGACCTTCCGCATCACTAGCAGCTCTCATCGTTATTGAAATATTTAAACCACGTATTTTATCGATTTTGTCAAAGTCAATTTCAGGAAATACAATCTGTTCACGTATCCCTAAAGTGTAGTTACCTGTGCCATCAAATGCTTTGGCGCTTAAACCTCTGAAATCGCGGATCCGGGGAATAGCGATATTAATTAAACGGTCTAAAAATTCATACATGCGCTCGCCGCGTAAAGTTACTTTACAACCAATCGGCCAACCTTCGCGAATCTTAAATCCGGCAATAGATTGTCGAGCTTTGGTGACAAGGGGCTTTTGACCAGCGATGCGCGTCATATCATTTTGCGCATGCTCAATCACTTTTTTGTCAGCAGCGGCTTCACCTACACCCATATTGAGGGTGATTTTCACAAGGCGGGGCACTTGCATTGGCGTCTTGTAGTTGAACTTCTCCATCAACGCTTTGACCACAACTTCTTGATACTGTTTTTTTAATCTAGCTACCATGGTTTTGCTTCACCTTTAAACGTCAACGACCTCATTGGTTGATTTGAAATAGCGTACTTTATTGCCATTTTCCAAAAATTTAAAACCAATACGATCTGCTTTTTTTGTTTGAGGATTGTATAAAGCCACATTAGAAACATGAATAGGGGCTTCTTTTTCTACAATACCGCCCTGCCTCTGTAACTGAGGGTTGGGTCGCATATGCTTTTTGATTATATTGATGCCTTCAATAAGCACACGATCATTAGCGAAACAACGCTTAACTTCACCCCGTCGGCCTTTATCTTTGCCGGCAATCACAATTACATGATCACCTTTCTTGATTCTTGCTGCCATAATTTTAATCCTAGATAGTCTCTTTACTCTATTGATATCACTGGGCGCAATTTTATAAAACTTCAGGCGCCAGTGAAATAATTTTCATGAAATTCTCGCTACGCAACTCGCGGGTAACCGGGCCAAAAATACGTGTACCTATTGGCTGTAATTGTGCGTTAAGTAATACCACCGCATTGTTATCAAAACGAATCAATGATCCATCAGGACGACGTATGCCCTTAGCAGTACGTACCACTACGGCATTATAAACATCACCTTTTTTTACTTTACCTCTTGGAGTTGCTTCTTTGATACTGACTTTTATCACATCTCCAATTGAAGCATATCGGCGCTTGGAACCTCCCAAAACCTTAATACACATCACACGTCGCGCTCCACTATTGTCTGCGACATCAAGTACTGACTGCATTTGTATCATATATTGTCCCCAAATCCTGTACAAATATTACTGTTGCCCTATGAGGTATCTACTCGGAGCAACTTTTGATTTTCTAACAACTCGCGAAAAAATGCAAAACAAAATTGTGTTTAAAATGCATTTAGTTCAGGAGGGAAGCTTTTACTGCGCCCTTTCGAGAATATCGACCAATTCCCAATGCTTGGTTTTAGAGATTGGGCGACATTCCTTGATGGTAACCACGTCTCCAGCCTTGCATTGATTTTGTGGATCGTGCACATGCAACTTGGTTGAACGTCGAATATATTTCGCATAAATAGGATGCTTCACTTGGCGTTCGACACGGACAATGATAGATGCATTCATTTTATCGCTGACGACAACTCCTGAGAGAGTACGTACAGTATTAGTTGATTTTTCGCTCATTTTTGCTCCACCCTTTCACGAAGTATGGTTTTTATTCGAGCGATATCACGTCGCACTCGTTTAAAAAGGTTTGGTTTAACCTGTGCACCTGGGGCTGCTTTTTGCATACGTAAATTAAATTGCTCACGCAGCAGTTCTGTTAATTCTGATTTTAAATCATCAATTGATTTATTTCTTAATTCAGCTATTTCCATTTACATCACCGTTCTAGTACTAAAAATTGTAGCCATGGGAAGTTTAGCAGCAGCCAGCGCAAATGCTTCTCTAGCTAAATCTTCAGGAACTCCTTCGATTTCAAAAAGTACACGCCCTGGTTGAATTAAGGCAACCCAATATTCAACAGGACCTTTGCCTTTACCTTGTCTTACTTCCAGGGGTTTTTTGGTAATGGGCTTATCTGGAAAGACACGGATCCAAATTTTTCCACCACGTTTAATATGCCTGGTAATGGCACGTCGTGCTGCTTCAAGTTGACGTGCAGTCAATCGACCACATACTGTAGCTTTTAAGCCATATTCACCGAAACTAATTGCTGATCCACGATGAGCCATCCCACGGTTGCGACCTTTAAATTGTTTCCGGAATTTTGTTCGTTTTGGTTGTAACATCCCCTATTCCTCTTGCTGATTACTTGTCTCTTGTTCCACTTGCCCTGCTACAGGAGTAGTACGCAACTTACCCAAAATTTCACCTTTAAAAATCCAGATTTTAATACCGATGATGCCATAGGTGGTCAGCGCAGTAGCAGTAGCATAATCAATGTCTGCCCTGAAAGTATGTAATGGAACTCGGCCCTCACGATACCATTCTGTTCTGGCAATTTCAGCACCGCCTAAACGACCGCTCATCGTGACTTTAATGCCAAGAGCGCCCTGGCGCATTGCGGTTTGAACTGCTCTTTTCATCGCACGTCTGAACATAACTCGACGCTCAATTTGTTGAGCAATGCCTTGCGCAACGACACTGGCATCCAGCTCCGGCTTGCGTATCTCTTCAATATTGATATGGACTGGCACACCCATTATCCGAGAAACTTCTTGGCGCAATTCATCTACCTCTCCACCCTTTTTACCTATAATGACACCAGGGCGAGCTGTGTAAATGGTAATGCGTGCATTTCGTGCAGGACGTTCAATCTGAATCCGTCCCACAGCTGCAGCAGCCAGTTTTTTCTTTAAATAATCACGCACCCGCAAATCTACATTGAGATATTCAGGATATTTTGCACCCGCATACCATTTGGATGTCCAATCTTTAATGATACCTAGTCTGATGCCTATTGGATTGACTTTTTGTCCCATGCTGTTCTCTCTTTACTCGTTAGTGTCCGAAACCATCACAGTAATATGGCAAGAGCGCTTTAAGATACGAGCCCCTCGCCCTCTAGCACGAGCATGCATACGCTTCAAAACAGAGCCCTCATCAACATAAGCAGCGGAGATTTTTAACTCATCTATATCCGCGCCTAAATTATGCTCTGCGTTTGCAATTGCTGAGTCTAAAACTTTCTTGATAAGTCCTGCAGCTTTTTTGGTGCTAAAGGTTAAAATATTGACCGCCTTAGCAACGGGTAAACCCCTTACCTGGTCTATCACTAATCTAGCCTTTTGCGCCGAGATACGCGCGTGTTTATGTTTGGCTAATGCTTGCATACATTATTCCCCTTCTTTCTTAGCTTTTTTGTCACTGGCGTGACCACGAAAGGTACGTGTAGGTGCGAATTCGCCCAATTTATGTCCCACCATGTTTTCAGTGACATAAATAGGTACGTGTTGCTTGCCATTATGCACGGCAATAGTTAAACCTAACATTTCCGGAATAACCATAGAACGGCGCGACCAAGTTTTTATTGGACGCTTGCTGCCTTGCGAAGATGCACCCTGAGCCTTTTTAACTAAATGGTGATCTACGAAGGGTCCTTTTTTGATTGAACGTGGCACTTTTTAACACCTCTTAATTATTTGGAACGGCGATCTTTAACAATCATTTTTCCTGTACGTTTATTCTTCCTGGTTTTGTAGCCCTTAGTAGGAATACCATGTGGGGTCACTGGATGGCGGCCTCCCGAAGTCTTTCCTTCACCACCACCATGCGGATGATCCACTGGATTCATTGCTACTCCACGCACGGTAGGTCTTACTCCTCGCCAACGTGATGCACCAGCCTTACCTAAAGAACGTAGGTTATGCTCAGAATTAGAAACCTCACCTATGGATGCTCGGCAGGTGGCAAGTACTCGGCGGATTTCACCGGAACGAATACGTAGTAAAGCATAAGCATCTTCTCGAGCAACTAGCTGTGCTGAAGTCCCAGCACTGCGGGCCAACTGAGCACCCTTGCCAGGCCGTAACTCTATGCAGTGGATAGTAGCACCAATAGGTACGTTCTGCAGAGGCATACAATTGCCAGGCTTAATCGGCGCACCTACTCCTGAAATCACCTCAGCACCGACTGTAATGCCCTTCGGAGAAATAATATAGCGGCGCTCACCATCACTATACAAAATTAGGGCAATATGCGCAGAACGATTGGGATCGTATTCAATTCGTTCGACGATGCCCTTAATATTTTCTTTGTCGCGCTTAAAATCGACAATGCGGTAATGCTGTTTGTGACCACCGCCGCGATGACGCACGGTAATCCGACCTTGATTATTTCTTGCACTGGTACGCTTCTTAGGCTCAAGCAAGGGTTTGTAAGGATCGCCTTTATGTAAATCTGGATTTACAACTTTAATGACAAAGCGTCTGCCTGGTGAAGTGGGTTTAGTTTTTACTAGCATGTTAAAACCTGTTACCTGTAATTATTTAAGTAATCCTATTAACTAGGATCTGTTTACAATTCTACTATGCCTTGCATAAACCTTTGATTTACTGCGCGCCGTTGCTCAGTTATAAACCACATAAACTGCGCTACGGTGCTCGCAAATCAAGGTTTCTGCGGCGGCCTAGCGAATTATAAACAGATCCTAAGATTATGCGCTCACTAGATCAATTTTTTGGCCTTCTGCAAGCTTTACAAAAGCTTTTTTCCAACCTTTACGCTGACCTTCCATACGGCCAAAGCGTTTGACTTTACTTTTAACACGACTCACTTGCACCGCATCTACTTTGACATTAAACAATAGTTCTACTGCTTGCTTAATTTCAGGCTTGGTTGCATCTTTAATCACTTTGAATACATATTGACGGTATTGTCCAATCAATGCGCTTTTTTCAGTCACACGAAAGCCCAGTAGAGTCTTCATTAATTTTTCTTGAGGTATGTTGATATAACTCATTGTAATACTCCCTCAATTTGCTTTAGTGCATTCACTGTGACTAATACATGTTCGAAAGCAATCAGGTTGGCTGGATTAATTTTATCCGCAGTGCAAATCTGGATTTTATGGAGATTGCGTGCCGCCAAAATTAAATTCTCATCTATCTTATCGCTGACTATCAATACATGTTCCAAATTCAATTCTTTCAATTTTGTCACCAAATCACGTGTCTTTGGTTGTGGCAGAGAAAAATCTTCCACTAGGATCAGACGATTTTGTCTGGCTAATTCGGAGAGAATAGAACACATGGCAGCACGATACATTTTACGATTCACTTTTTGTGAGTGATCGCGGGGCACCGCTGCAAAAGTTTTACCACCTTTTCTCCAGATGGGGCTACGTATTGAACCTGCACGTGCTCGACCTGTACCCTTCTGTCGCCAAGGTTTTGCACCACCGCCACTTACCTCAGCGCGAGTTTTCTGTGCTTTAGTTCCAGCACGAGCACCGGCCAGATAGGATACCACGACTTGGTGAATCAAAGGTTCATTAAATTCACAGGCAAAAGCGGAATCTGCGACCTGAATGCTTTTATTTTCTGATTGTCCAGGAGTTATTAAATTTAATTCCACGGTTTACTCCCCCCCTTTTACCTTGACTGTCGGCTTAATGATAACGTAAGTGCCTATCGCTCCAGGGACTGCACCCTTAATAAACAGTAAACTGCGATTTTCATCAATGCGGACTACTTGTTGATTTAATGCGGTTCGTCGTGTGTTGCCCAATTGACCGGCCATTTTCTTGCCTTTAAATACTCTACCAGGGCTTTGGTTCATACCCGTTGAACCTGGCATACGATGCGCTAATGAATTACCGTGCGTAGCATCTTGTGAACGGAAGTGATGACGTTTGATAGTTCCAGCAAAACCTTTTCCCTTGGTCACACCGGTGACATCAACCTTCTGGCCCACCTGAAAAATGTCTACTTTCAGTTCCTGTCCAGCAACGATTTCCGCGCCTTCGTTTTCATCTAATTTAACTTCCCATAAGCCACGACCCGCTTGAACATTAGCTTTCGCATAATGCCCAGCCAAGGGTTTGACTACGCGAGAGGCTGCTTGATTTCCAGCTGTTATCTGTAATGCACGATATCCGTCTTTTTCCAAAGTCTTAACTTGAGTGACCCGATTTGCATCTACCAGAATAACCGTAACGGGGATCGAGACCCCTTCATCTGTAAAAATGCGAGTCATTCCGTATTTTTGACCAACTAAACCTAATGGCATCGTCTTTAACTCCAATGCGTAATTTTTTTAAGGGCTAGTAGGGTCTGTTTAGAATTCTACTATGCCTTGCATAACCGTTGATTTGCTGTGCTCCACTGCTCATTTACAAACTACGTAAACTCCGCTGCGGTGCTCGCAAATCAACGATTTCTGCAGCGGCCTAGCGAATTCTAAACGGACCCTAATCTACACTGATTTGGACATCAACACCAGCAGCCAAATCTAATTTCATCAGTGCATCGACTGTTTTATCAGTCGGATAGAGAATATCTACCAATCGCTTATGTGTACGCAGCTCATATTGATCTTGCGCATCTTTATCAGCATTGGGGGAAACCAAAACTGAATAGCGCTCAATCTGTGTTGGCAGCGGAATGGGGCCACGAATCTGAGCCCCTGTCCGTCTTGCCGTTTCAACAATTTCAAATGTCGCGCTATCAATTAAACGATGATCAAAAGCTTTTAAGCGTATACGTATTCTTTGATTTTTTTTTGTGGTTGCAACCATTATTCAATCACCTTTGCCACGACACCTGCACCCACGGTCCGACCACCTTCTCGGATCGCAAACTTTAATCCCTTCTCCATCGCAATCGGCGCAATTAAGGTAATCACCATGCCGATATTATCTCCAGGCATCACCATCTCTACTCCCTCAGGCAATTCCACCGCCCCCGTCACGTCCGTCGTTCTGAAATAAAACTGCGGGCGATAACCTTTGAAAAATGGCGTATGACGACCACCTTCATCTTTCGATAGTACGTACACTTCCGCTTCAAATTTCGTATGTGGATTGATGGATCCTGGCTTCGCCAATACTTGGCCTCGCTCCACATCTTCTCGCTTCGTGCCTCTTAACAATACACCGATGTTGTCACCAGCTCGGCCTTCATCCAGCAACTTCCTGAACATCTCTACACCAGTACAGGTCGTCTTGATCGTTGGCTTTAAGCCCACAATCTCCACTTCCTCTCCGACCTTCACAATTCCTCGCTCTGCTCGACCTGTGACCACCGTTCCTCGACCTGAGATCGAGAATACATCTTCGATCGGCATTAAGAATGGCAGATCAATCGGCCGTTCCGGCACTGGGAAATAACTATCCATCACTTCCACTAACTTCAATATCGATGGCACACCAATCTCAGATTGGTCTCCTTCTAATGCCTTCAGTGCTGATCCCACCACAATCGGCGTGTCATCACCTGGAAAATCATATTTGTTCAACAAATCTCTGATTTCCATTTCTACTAATTCTAATAATTCTTTGTCGTCTACCATGTCGGCTTTGTTCAGGTACACCACAATATACGGCACACCCACCTGACGCGCTAACAAGATATGTTCTCTCGTTTGCGGCATAGGGCCATCCGCTGCCGATACCACTAAAATCGCTCCGTCCATCTGCGCTGCTCCCGTGATCATGTTCTTCACATA
>FTIX01000012.1_pt1 | contig 33413 bp, 38 predicted proteins | sample 1658561 | NCBI WGS metagenome assembly FTIX01 (sample SAMEA3914836, study PRJEB12502) | metagenome | biome: forest; material: soil | place: Canada | collected 2011-07-03 | depth 0.3 m | reverse complement strand
GTAATTATCAACGTTAATGAAAATAAAACTTACTTTTCTTTGAGTCAATTGGCAGATTTCCCACAAAATATTCACTTCAAAATATCCGATCTTGAAGATTATTTTCTTTTCGAATTAGGGAAAATTTCTGATGAAGAATTTTTTACCAGCGTTAGAAACAAGTTTCACATAGCTAATACCGATCTGTATCTTATTGAACAAGCATGGAATGCAATGATTCTAAGCATTCCTTCTGAAAAAGTAACTCTTCTAAAGTCGCTTGTAAAAAGCTATCAGATTTTTGCTTTAAGCAATACCAATTCCAGTCATGTAAAAGCAATTAATTATCTGCTTCATTCTAACTATCAAATAACCGACATCCGTCAATTATTTCATAGCGTCTATTTTTCTCATGAGGTTGGTCTTGACAAACCTCACAGAGAGATATTTGATTATGTCATAAAAAATTCAAATTTATCTCCGGAATCCACATTATTCATTGACGATAATTATCAAAATATTGTGGCAGGTAAAGAGATGGGTTTACAAACCATACATTTAACAGACCCCAGTAAATTAATAAATGAGCTTGAAAAATTTGGAATTACTGCCTAATTCACTTCATTAACTTAGATTTATATTCCTTAATTAATTTTTTACACTCAACAAATACAAGGACTAGGCGATGCCAATTCAAATATTCGATATTGATGGAACACTCACTCACGCCCATGGAGACATACCGGACAAAACCGGGCTTGAAACTTACGCCTTTTGGCCTCTTTTAAGCAAATATTTTACACAAGATGTCAATCAATTAAATAAAATGATACACGCGTGGGAGGAATCCATGAAAACGGAACTGGACCCTACGGGATCATCACACAAAATGATGCAAGTAAGCTTAGATACTTTTCGCGGAGGTGTGACGGCAGATACTATGCGATCTTATGCAAAAGAACTTACCTTAAAATTTATTCGCTGCGGAGTCATAAGAAAAGAGGCTGTCGCGTATTTAGAAAGACAAGCAAAGCAAGGTATTACTTGTGTTTTATCCACTGGAAGCTATCTGGATGGAGCGCTTGGATTTGTTGATGCGCTCGTTGAAGCTGGACTTATTTCGAAGGAAACTCAACGCAGTTTACACATTTCTGGAGCGATCGTCGATTGGGAGGATTATACGCTTATTCATGCCAATGTCAGAGAGAGAAAATTACTTGGTATCGGAATGGCCATGGGTAAGACATTAGAGGAGGTTCAGCCGCATGTGACAGCCGCTTTTGGCGATGATCCTTGGATTAATGATAAGAATATCTTAGAAATAGCTCCAAAAGGAAAAGGTTATGTAATTACCACATCAAAAAACAAAAATAAAGAATTGCCAAGTGGCTATTCTCTAACCACTTGGGACTCAATCATCTCACGAGAAGCTAAACACGTAGAAAAACCCAAAGAAGCTGAAGTTACAATCACACCGCCATTACGTTCGAAGCTATGAAAAACTAATTAGCTATATTTAGATAGCTTGCGAAGGATAAAGAGGCGATTGCCAAAATCAGACATAGCAAGCTGGCTGAAAGATAGCTGAATGCTAATTTATGTGCATTCTTCCATTCGCGATGAATAAAACTCCAAAGATTGGAAGTAAAAATAATAAAGATCATTAATAAAGGCCACGCAATAACAGCGCCCATATGGCCTAGTAGTTGAGAAGCATGATCGAATACTAATAAGCTTCCAAAATAAAGTACACCCATTATAATGCATAGGGGTATATAAATAATGGAGGGTTGGGAATAAATATTTTTTATCGATTTATCTTGCGCACATCTGAATAGAAAAAAGCAAAAATAAGGGATAAAAGCAGCACTGAATATAGGTATCCACGGCGCACTCACAATGATATCTGCTGAATAATTGGGGAATTGTGATTGCAATAGAGTAGTTGCATACGCATAAGAAAACCCCTGAGCAGATGTTAAAATACCAGAGAGAATTCCCAAAGAGACGCCTTTTATTGACTGGGTTTTATTATTGTAGATCTGACTTCCTGCCGAACCTCCAGCCTTATAACATGATGCTAAATACGAGGTTGCCATGGCAATACAGAAAAGCGCAAGGGCTAGTATTTCCGCAAAACCAAACCATGAAAGCAATTTTTGCGGGTTTATTGCCAAAATCGGCAACAAACTAGCTATTACAGTACTTGAGGAAATATTTAGCATGAAGGAGATTCCAATTCCTACAAACCTTAAACTCAAGGTAAATACAATCATGCCTATTCCAAAGAGGAACCCACCTAAAATCAGTATAGCAAGAATTTTTCCTGGAATTTGTGGAATAAATTCGATAGTTTTGTAATTAAGCACAGATAAGCAAATCCAAGGCATAAGCAAAAACGCAATAAGTGAAAATACAAGCCAAATATTTTCTTCGCGCCAAGACTTCATATATTTGATTGGAAACGCATAAGTTCCGTTCATAAATCCTGCAAGCATGGTAAGAGCCATTGAGTTAAAAAACACTTTAAATCTCCCTTATTAAGATTCTTTTTACACTTCGATCTCCATTGAATCCCCGTCGACCATGAAGCCAACGAGTATTATCAATGATATAACCACCACCAACATTGAAGTCTATCATCCGTGTTATTTTTTTAATTTCACTCAACAAAATTTCTATAGCATACGATGCTTCTATTTTAAAAAAAGCACATTGATCGTAACGAAAGCGAATTTTGATTTCGCCGTGTTCATTTTTACTGAAAATAGGACCAGTATATGTATCTATACCATCGGTAAAACAGGCGATATCAGGACAAGTGAGAATATTAGCAATCTCTGAATAATTTAGAGAAAGGTTCTTGAATAATTCATATCCATCAACTAACAAAGACTCTCCGCCAGTACAGTTTTTTGTAACCATCCAATTCATCAAATAACGAGGGGGAACAGCCACTGGGGCTCTATCAGTGTGCAAGAATAATTCTTTATTTGTAAAGGCAGCGCTATTTTTAGTATTCTGTCCTGTTGTCATATTGGATACATCCGTGATACCAGTCGCATCAGCATCAGGACTTTTGACAATCACGCCTAGCCAATTAACGACATGAATCGCATCGTCGTCTGAAAATATATTTTCTACATAAACAAAACCTTGGGAAAATAATTGTTGTTTTATAAGTTTTATTTTAGTGGAAAAATCTTTTGGACCAAATTTTTGATTACTTTCATTAGTAAGAAGATAAGTTTCCGTCATAATTTTTATTTAAAAGAAATCTCCGCGCCCAATTTGATATTGATTTTTTGTATCCATCCGGCATGTTTAGCATTTCTATTTCCTTTAAATCTGCCATTATTAAGCTTTTATGTTCATGACTGAAAGTTAACTGTTCAGCGTTTCCAATCAAAGTACAACCGTAAGTTATTATAATCACATTAACATCTTTTGTAATTCGATAAAGCCATGAATCGATAATGCTATCGACTTTTACAGTTATACTAAGCTCTTCTTGAATTTCTCTACATACACACTCCTCAGGTTGTTCATCAATTTCTAATTTACCACCCGGTAGTTCAAATTCTTCTCTCTCATTTTTTAAAAGGGGAATTTTTCCATCTATAAGCACAATACCCTTGATTGAAACTGGATATCTGTATGAAAGATTATCAGAAGGAGATTTTATCATTGAGTTTCCAGTAATCATGTATGTTGTATTTAAATTATTCAATGCATCATATGATTGTTAGCTATATATTCATTCATTTGTTTTCTGGCTAGATTTAATGCCCCACTTACACCATCACCAGCTGGAATTATCAAATTTTTCTTAATATCTTCACTCAGAAAATTTTTAGCATATGGGACTAGTCTACCATGAAGAGCACATGGCATATAATTCATAGACAATTTTTCAAGGATCTTTAAAAATAATTTATTTGCCTCAAAAGCAGTTTGTTTAATGAGCAGCAATGCATTTTTATCTTCTTTTTCGGTACACTCAAGAACAATATCACATATATTATTATATTCCTTAGGATCAGTTCTCGAGCACATTGCCCATTTAACTAAATTAGAAACGTCATTTTTAAAGTATTGGAATATTTGATTGAGTAAAGGAGAAGGCTCAATAAATCCGTCAAGCCACTGTATCGTTAATTTAATAGCTTCTAAACCAATCCAAGGGATACTACCCTTGTCCGCATGAGGGAAACCCCAGCCACCGATTTTTATTACATTATTCGCACTTATAGCATTCCCAACGATCCCATCGTCCAAAATAATAATTGCACCGTCATTTGAGTGAGATCCCCGCAATAGGACATGCCCGTCTGCAGCAATTTTAAAGTTCTTAAAGCGTTTATTTTGCTTTTTTAGCTCCATACACGCTTCGACTAATTCTGTATTTTTTATCCCCAGACCCACATTAATTTCAATATTGGGATCCTGCGGGTTTAACCCTCCCTTTTCCAGGGCCATGTCTACTACTTTATTGACTGTTTCCCAGGCATGCTTTATGGAAATATTGATATTAATTGATTCTTGATATAAAACGTTTCCAATCAGTTTAGCATCCTCGCTTTCTGCACAGGCACTAGTTTCCCATGCAGAACTATATATTCCAACATACACCTTTGGCATGCCATTCCCTCACTATTCATAATAATAGAGCGTTTTTGTCATCAGTAAAATTGCAATGATTTTGTCATCCTGTTCTAGTTTTCTCATATGCGCACTAAATTCTTGGTTTAATGATTTGATATATTTCTCGTTACTCACATCGCAAACAATTTGCCTTAGTAAAATGTCTGGATGGTCAGCAAGTTTAATTAACACATAGACCCCCTCTTTCACTTCAAGAGAAGGATCGAATATTAAAATGCTGCCCGGCTTAAAAAGTGTTGAAGCCATATCATTTAGTACTAATGCAAATGCGTTATCACTAACCTTAATATTTATTGGAGTAGTTTGTGGGTTTTCTAGATTCATTTTCCCTTCGACCCATTCAGAAATACTGACCCAATTGATGATAGGTATATTTTGTATCGATTCGGACTGCAGATATTCCTCAACCTCTCCTTTTAATAGTTTTGATGCGGGGATTTTGAAATAACCCGAGATAGCGGTTAATGATTTTGAACTAAGGCGTGTCGATTTGCCATTTACGATCTTATGTAGTGTAGGGATGGGCATGCCGATCCTGTGAGCTAATTGCGTAACATTTAGCCCTTCTCTTTCCATCAATATACTGATGTTTGTGGTGAGAGATTTATTCATCGTTGACCGATTCCTTATCAAATGAAACTCATTACATGGAAAGATTTTATCATATCACAACAAAATAATATAAAAAACATATTGACAAATAAATTTTAAGAAATAGAATTGAAACATTTAGACATAAAAAGAAATTAAACGATATTTTTAACAAATTATTGAATTAACAAGCTTTTTTGAGATATAAGGAAATAATAATGCTAATTTTGACGAGAAGAATTGATGAAATAGTCCGGGTCGGGGATGAAATACAGATTATCCTTTTAGGCGTGGCGGGACGATCTGCACGGATTGGAATTCATGCCCCCAGCGATATACTTATTTACCGAGAAGAAATTTATAGGCAAATAGTTAAACAAAAGCTAGAGGATTGGGGCTCGAAATAGATTTATCTTTATGTGCAATAAATCAATGTTTATTTTTATTGATGAGGGAATTGCGCAGAATAACAGCAGTTTTTACCGCCTTTGGCAAAGCTTCATAGAAAAAATCAATGGATTCTTTCCTGTTTTGCTGATTATTATCGCAGATTGTACAAATAGCTTTGGCAGCAATCTGCAGGATCATATTATATACCGTGCTGTCATTTATATGTTCATCGGGCATCGCGTTTTCTATGGCACGAATTACAAAGGCCAGACATTCATCACTAATAACATTTAATAATGCTCGATACTGTTCGACATTAACGATTTCTAAGTTCTCCGCCATACTAAATACCCTCCGTGTATTTATTAATTGAAACGTGGTTTCTGAGTTACGAATAACAAGATGATTCGAAATCTTTTAATGAGAAGTTTCTAAAACAGTCGCTTCCTTCACAAATTTTGACAAGCGCTCACAGAAAAAATCAGCATCTTTTTTTCTAGCTTCTTGGTCTTCATCACAAAGTGTGCATATTGCCTTGGCAGCAATGTGCAGAATAATACTGTATAAAGTGCTAGCGTTGAAATATGGCTCAGGTACCATGTCATCCATCATTTTTCTTATATGAGCCAGGCCTTCATCACTGAGCTCGTTCAATAAAACATGGTATTGCCCAAGATTAATGTTTTGAGGTTTCTGTGGGGTATTCATGGCAAACTCTATCCTTCATTCTATACTAGCCATTAGGCATGTTGAGCTTTTAACGTTGCTCATTCCAGTTCTATCCGATGCTTTTCTGATGCTGCCATGATATATTTTTGCTCCTCCTCTTTCAAACGTTCCTGCAAGGCAAGCATTTGCTTTTCTAGCATCGTTTTTTCCGTTATCGCTCGCTCCGCGCTTTTTTCAGCCTGAATCCACTGCTTCTCTGATTCCTTTAATCTCTTCGCGTAATCCACAACCTGCTGCTCAAGCAAATTCGTTTCCTTTTTTTGCTCCAATAATTTATCTTTTAGAGTAGCTATCTCTAAACATAATTCATCATTTTCTTTAACAGCGCCATCTAATAATCCCTGTCTATCCTTTAATTGTTGGTCGAATGATGCTTTAAAGTGGTCGTATTCAGTCTTAATCAATCGTGTTTTACGAGCACACTCGGCTCGGATTGCTTGCTTAATTTCACTAGATAAATCCTCTTCAATCTCTTTCAGAGTCGCTTCGCCCTGTTCTTTTTGCCATTGTTGCCAATGTTGCAGCACTTTATTTGGAGAGCCACCGGTGATGGCTATGATGGAACGTAGCTTAATAGTCTGTCCATCCCCAAGTAATTCCTGACAGGCATCCGCCACCTGCGCATATGTTGCACTCGTTTTGGCCATTGCTCCTCTCCTAATAATATCATAATATCGAATATCAAATTGATATTGGTATGGTACGGTATTTTAAAGGTTAACAAGCGGCGTATTCTCAGAATACCTACGAGATCAATGAGAAAAAATAGCCATATCAAGCCTTTTGCTTCCTACTGACTGTAAATACTGACGAAACCATGGAACTAACTGAGGCTCTCTTTGTAACATTAAAAGTATTTCAATCGGCAATGCAAAGTCACAATCTAGCTCTTGATATAGACGTCTTACTGTAGCCTTAATCAACAAAGGCAACTGCTCGTCCCACCCATTTCTCGGGAGGTTTATGGAGTGCTCATATGAAGAAGCCATAGTCTGAGCGACAAACTCATCTACACTTTGTGCTTGATCCATGGTTTGAATGGGGATTCGCTCAGGAACAAAAGCTTTACTTACTATTTCTTCCGGCTTGTTTAGTATCCTTTTTGCCATCGCTGTGGCTAATACTGGAGATAGATGAATTCCATCACGATAAGTACCGGATAAAATCCATAGTCCTCGAATGGAAGTTTCTCCGAAAAGTGGAAAAGAATCTAATGAAACAGGACGGCAACCGCTAAACCATTGTAAAACTTCTGCATTATGGAATCGTTGATCAATCTGCTCCATAACATATTGTGTCATATAGTAAATGTAACGAAGTTTGTTTTTGGTTTTAGGAATGGAACTAATGTAGTTAGAAGCACCTATAAATAGAGAATTTTCATCTCGACCCATCACATGAATGCCACAAGCACCGGCTCGATTTGGCGTACGTACTACGCGCGTGAATTGATGAGCAGGTTGACTTAAGGTTAATGAACAACCAACACCCGAAAAAATGGGAGGGATCTTAAAGGATAATTCTGGAATGTGAGATATAATTTCTTGTGAAAAAGCACCAGCTGCAACTAGAATATTTTTGCAACTGTAATGATTTAATTTCGTATAAACTTTATGATCTTTTCCAATGCAGTGTTGAGTACGAATTGCTTCATCATCAATAAATTTAACCCTCCTGTAGGAGATCAAAGCATTTTGCAGATTTTTTATTAGCATGAGTGAGTTGATAGAGCCTTCATTCGGTAAATATGTAGCTTTTAGGGGTCTTATATCAGGAATAGGATTAATTAAACGGATATTACGTGGATTTACATCCTCAAAACATTCTTTCTTATCAATCAGCGCATCTCGAATAGACTGATAGTTTTCGTCATCCAATACCCCAGATTTGGAATTTAAAATGATAAATGTCCCTTTATCAATAACCATACGTTCAGCTACTTTATTTCTCATGTTAATAGACTCCAACCAGTCGTCCCACATTGTTTTTGCGCGAATGGATAATTCAAATTTTTGCACGGCTGGCTCTGATTGAAATGTATACTTAGTCACTTCACCAAAACAACCCAGCATTGCTCCAGCCGCCATAGTTGCTCCCCCTGATCGATGGCTTGGGCCAATGAGCGCTATTGACAGATTGGGATCTTCTAACATCAGCGCATGAGCAGTGGATAAGCCAAGAATACCATTACCTATAATTATTATGTCGAATTGTCGCATGTCTATTACCTCTATAAGTTTTAAAAGCCAATATTTACTTTGTTTCAAAAATTGAGTACAATTTTTTAACAATTTTTATTATTTTTTTACACCTTGTTCATAATGTTTATGATAGGAGCATAGGATGCACCTGGGTCAGAAGATAAGAATGATTTTTAAGAAACTCCGCGGATTCATGGCTGAACAAGCAAAAAACAGCGAGCGTCAAATGGTCACATTTGGGATTTTTGGTGCTATTGCTTATCCACTATTTGGATTTTTGAACCTTAGGGTTTTGCAACCCAAAGAGTATGAGAACATTTATCTGCGGTTAGTTATAGGCGTATTATGCCTTGGCCTGATATTCCGAAATTATTGGCCGAAAAAATTCCGTTCCTTCCTGGATTTATATTGGTATTTCACTTTACTCTTAGGCTTACCGTTCTTTTTTACCTTCATGATGCTTGAAAACAACGCTTCAAATGCATGGTTACTAAACCTATTAACTGTATTATTTTTTGTTATTTTTGTAATAGATTGGCTAAGCGCAATATGTTTGTTTAGTATTGGGGGTTTCCTGGGATGGTTTGTTTATTATTTTTCTTCAGATCATCCTTTCGTATACGCTTTAGAACCGATTAGCTACAAAGATTTTATTGGCGCTTATATTGTTACAATTGTGTTGGGGATCTTATTTTCAAGAAACAAACAATTATCAGAAAAAGAAAGATTACAAACTTTAAAATCTCTTAGCGGTAGTATCGCACATGAATTACGCACTCCTCTATCTGCCATTCAATTAGGCATACAGAGTGCCCAAGAATATTATCCCATTTTATTAGCTGGATATAATAGTGCGAAAGATTCTGGCCTTCAAGTACCTCCTATTTCAACCAAACAAATGCAGCTTCTTTCTGAAACAATTGGCGATATGGAAATAGAGACTGAAAACGCAAATATGTTTATTAATATTATGTTAATGAATCTTAAAAACGATCCTTCTTATAAGAATTCTTTTGAAACCTACTCCATTCAATTATGCCTCAAAGAGGCTATTCAACGCTATCCTTTCCGACAAGAAGAGAAGGAATTAATTACATTGGATGAATCCCGTGATTTTCTGTTTAATGGTGATAAGCTGTTGATCATTTATGTTATATTTAATTTGTTAAAAAATTCATTTTTTTTCATCGAGGCAGCAAGGAAAGGCAACATTACTATATGGTGTGAAGAAGGGAAAAAAATGAATTTTTTAAATTTCAAAGATACAGCTCAAGGTATTTCACCAAAAGAATTATCCAAATTATTTGAGAAATTTTACAGCACTACCCGTCATGGCACGGGTCTGGGTTTAGCTTACTGCAAAATGGTGATGACAGCCCTAGGGGGAGATATACATTGTAAATCTGAATTTGGCAATTTTACTCAATTTATATTGGAATTTCCGCACGTACAAGACTAATGCAAAGATTCACGGGACTTCATCATCTTATGTCTGTAAGAGTGGAAAAGCTGAAGCCTTAAAGATATACTGATAGCGGTGACCCTTAGAAAAGGATTTTTAACATGTCTAAGCATAAAATAGCCCCAATTTACTACCCAACAACCTGCTTGATAGTCGATGATAATAAAAGCTTTTTAAAGCGTATGGAGCTTCATGTTGGGAAAGATATCATCTGTAAAACATTTAGCGATCCTCAAGAAGCACTTCAATATATCAAGAAAATGAGCGTAAACAGTTCTCTGACCGAAAAAGTCATGGCAAATACCAATTCCGATGACTATTTGCCCGCTTCGGGGAACCTTCCACTTAGACTCAACATTCATGATCTCTATAAATCAGCCTATGATCCGATCTGTTTCAGTGAAATCTCCTCGGTACTAGTAGACTTTTCCATGCCAACCATGAACGGCATTGATTTTTGCAAAGAAATTGCAGACAGCCCAATAAGGAAAATCATGTTAACAGGAGAAGCAGATGAAACGCTGGCAGTGAAATTTTTCAATGAGGGAAATATTGACAAATTTATTTTGAAAGAAAGTCAGGCTGATTTATACATCTCTATAAAAACAAGCATTAAAGAGATACAAACTCAGTACTTTCAAGATATTGGTAGTCCTATTATTCAGGCCATTGCCAGAGACAAAGAGTCTTGCTTAGGGGATGTGGCATTCATAGAATTTTTCGACAAGTTTCGCCATGAAATTTCCGCCACTAATTATTACTTAATAGAGCCATCAGGTAGTTTTTTATTTTTAGATGCGGATGGCTCCCCGACATGGCTGATTATTAAAACGCAAACTGAATTAGTGGATCTCGCGAATCAAATGCAAGATATGGACATATCAGAAAAGCTGACTAACTCTGTTTTAAATGGTGATCTAATTCCTTATTTTCAAAATTTTGATCATTACATGACAGTGTTGGAAAATAAAACATATATAGAAAAATACTTGCTTCCTGCCAAAAAACTGCAAGGAAATAAGATTTACAGTTATGCAGTTTCTAAAGAATTATTTGATTTTCCATTAGATAGACAAAAGCTAATGTCATTTAATAATTACATCTTAGGCTTATAAATTGAAGTAAGTAATGATTAGAGAATTTACTCTACTCTTCGCTTAAAACTTGTCCCAACAATAAATTCAATGGCCATTGGATAAGATGATACTTTTCTAATCTATCCCACTGTAGAGTAATTTTTTCAAAGTAATTATTTAAAGTAGCTTCCCCAAATTCACTATTAAATTTCCTAATACTAGGCCATGTCTTCAAATGACCGATAAATTGATCGCAACTCCATTTATTTGTCATTGAAAATTTTGGAGCACAGACTCCTTTAAAAGGAAATGGAATCGTTTTGTATTGATCATGTACGTATTTAATTTGAATTAAATTAGTTGAATACTCACATATAATTTTTTTAATTTCTTCCAGAGTACAATCGATTTCCTCGTTTATCGTGGGCATAAAGTAACACCATCCCGCTATAAACCCCTTGGGTTTAGCAACTCGCACAACTTCCATGTAAAATTTATCCAAATCAAACCAGTGTAATGCCTGAGCTATTACAATCAAATCAATCGACTTATCTGGAATAACCGTTTCCTCAGCGGGAGAGAGCACATATTGAATATTAGGTAAATAAGGGGCTAATGCAAGTTGTTCTTGTGATGTATCTGTAGCAATTACATTTTGAAAATGCTTAGCCAAATAAAGCGCTGCCTGACCATTCCCCGATCCACAATCCCAAGCAGAATCTTGGGTAGGACAAATCTTTGCTAGATAATCAAATAAGTCTTCTGGGTATGTCGGTCTAAACTGAGAATACTCGTTCGAGTAATTGGCAAAAAAATTCATCTTTTCTCCTAATGCGTGATCCGTATCTGTGACAGTGGGAATCTTCAGTGGGGTAGCTAATAACCCAGGAATGCTTACCACCCAATCCTTCAAATAATGCTTCAGTGGAGGGTCCAGCCAATCTAGCCCCTGCTTTTCCAAGATTAAAACCACTTCTTGATATAGTTTGATAGCCAAAACAAGCCTAAAGTTTAGCCCCCACAATCACTCTACTGAAAGATGCAACTAAAAACTTGCCGCTCATTTTGCTAATCAAAGGAAAACTTCCCAATCCAGCTTTAGGCACTGACTCTCGGTATATTTACGGAATCCCACGTAAAATCTCTATAAGCCTATAGAGGTTCTATCAGATGATGGCATTTTTCTTATCTTTAATACAATACAAGGATATGATTGATTGATCAGGAGCGGGGATTTAATAATAAATCCACCTTTAAGCTGAAAATAGCTTGCGGGACTTTTGCGGGAGTGGTATAGACACTTATATACACTTTATGCCATTTTGTAGCGGGCATCCAAAGTTAAAAATTTATACCAATCAACAAGTTAACTCTTAACAAAAAGTTCCGATTTGGGTTTGTAATCAGTAGGTCGTGAGTTCGAATCCCACAGTCAGCACCATTGAATCAAAGACTTACGTCTCTCTCCAAGAGCGTCCTATCGAGGCTTGCGCGACTTTTGCGCACCCCTCTTCTACATGCTTTTCACATGACACCAGAATTCCCGAATCTTGATTAGCCACTAGAGAGTTCGGTAACTGTTGCTGATATCGGGTACTCAACAAAGTCAATACCGGAGCACTGATACTTGCTGACACACCAATTCCGCCGCCTTTAGCAAATTGCCAATTTCAGCTGCAGAATAGAGCGTCGTGATTCGGCACACTTATTCGCAATATTGGCAGCTACAATCGCGTGGACTAACCCATGAATGATCATTTGATGCATTATCTGGAAGACCGTTTGTATCAATGGGCAGATTGGCATACTCGTGGAAATTTCTGCGGTCTTGGCTACGCGCTTTATAAGGCTTGAGGAGACGGTCAATGCTCGCCGGACTAATAGCTAATGACTTGCATTTGACCTCTTCTGACAGCAGACCATAGCTGTCTTCATAGCTAGGCAGCCACAAGGCAATCGCTGCTTTGAGTCGCTGCACATCTGATCTGTCCCTAACCAGATCTGTTTTAAAGGTTCCAACAGCTCATCACCACCATACTGCCGTTTGTGTCCCCGCCGCAGATACTTCTTCCCTGTTAAATAATTAAAAACTTTGCAGAATCCTCACCCTTCACTTCGCTCCCTCTTTTTTCTCAAAAAACCACTCATATCTCTGTCTTATATTCATGACAGAATCAATCAATAAATCATTTGGACCAAATACTTGCGGTTATATCCATATATATGACATAACTCATCCAATAGCTGGGTCTTACCCTTGCGCTTGGATCTGACATAACGACGAGCAAAATGCGCTAAATTGACCTTCTTTTCCATAAATTCAACTCTTTCCTTGGGTTAGGTGAATTATGAGTCAACGTGGGGTTTTTTGGAGGGGAATTTGGCTTCCTTCGGTTAGGTTTAATATGAGTCAATTCAGGTAGCAGAGCCATTGTAGAGGCTTAATATTTCTTTAAGATATGAAGCATACTATAGCCTTTAACAATATCGGTAGGAGAAAACTAATGGCAGTAGCTAACAAGTGAACAATTATTAAATACAATTGATTACACTATGAAATGATGGGTTGATGCTAATCTCTAGCAGAAATTATTTGAAGAAGAAAATCATAATCCAATTGTAGAGGATGCAAGACAGTTGGCCATCTACTCCGGCAAGCGAAAATTCATCAGGCTAACTATTTGGCCGCCTAAAGTATAGGTATAACTGAACAGAAAATAGCCTAAAGAACTAAGATGACTATCTTGTTGATTTTAAACCAGGTGAAATTAATCCAAAGCTAGTCATCGTTTATTAATGTAATGAGAGGACAATATATGCGTGAACGTTTTTTTAAACAGCCCCTAAAAGTTGAAGGAATTGAACTTAAACCCATTCATAGGGAAGAGAAAACTGGCACAGGTGAACCTGAGGCGCCAGTAGCACCGTCTAAAGAACACGTTAAAGAACTTAAATATGAAAATACTAACGTGGACGAATTGGAAAAGCCAAGACCAGATCCTAATATTAAAGAACCTCAAAAAGAAATTGAAGATTTTGGGTTAATACCAGGTCCTAATAAAGATAGTAAAAAAATCCAATATGGGAAACCTACTACGATTAAACCTGAGGAGCGAGTAGCAAAGTCTAAAAGGCCTGAAGAACACGTTAAAGAACTTAAATATGAACCAGAAAATGAAGAATCTGAGGCTGGTGAAGGTAGTGAATTTACGCCTAAGGATGAAAAGAAAGAAAGTCCAAAGAGAATAAATCCCTTCATGAGCATGGATGTTTATATGGCCAACCCTTTAAGCGAAGATTATCAAGAATTTATCATAAAAAAAACTTCTAAAGCTGTGTTAGACCTCATTAGCAAAGCCTATAAAGAGCTAGAAACAAATTATCTTCAAGATTTAAAAGAGAATAATAAATTACCGAATCCAGAGTTGCACGAATTACATTTATTAAAACAGGAAATTGAGGATCTGACTACTAAATTTTTAGAAAAAATAAAGGAAGAAAAATCACAAGACAGCCGTTTAATTTTAGAATTTTTAAGAGAGGGAGCTAAAATTTTCGCCCGTGCTGATTCTAATCCAGATATTAAGTTGTCGAAGCGCATAAAAGAGATTTTTAAAGTTGCCGAGGAAAAATATAAAGAATTTTTAAAATATGCTGCAGAATTTCATATTTATAAGATAAAAATCCCAATGGAAATCTATAAAAAAATTACCACGGAAAAAGTTGATCTGGCTCACCGTAGCCCAGCCCAAATTACAGCTGACATGATTACAAGCGGTTTAACGCTTGCAATAATGCCTGTTGTGGGGTTTTTTATAACGTTCCTGCCACCTAATAACTTTGGACAGGACGCTGCGGATAAAGCACATGCTCGAGAGATTCAAGCTACAAGAAGTTTTTGGAATAGTGAGGTTGGTTTCAAATATAGAGGTAATTTTCCCACTGAGTGGATCGAGGGTGTGGTGGAGTTTCGCCCAGATCATATGCTTGAAGCAGATGACCCCCGTGAATATCTAGTAACTAAAGAAAACCAGGAATATAAAAAGTCGCCAAATCTCCAGACAAAAACTCTATTCATTGTAAGTGGCCAAAGTCCTGAGAGCATATTTAAATTCGGGACCAACTATTTATTTGACAGCAACAACCCCTTATTTAATCCACATGGAGCTAATATGATATTTTATGAAGGCCGTTTAGCTCGGCGCTATTTGCTAGACATGCAGGATGGAAGACACTACGATATTGCCGGTGGTTGGCAAGAGTCGCCATGGACTGCTGAAGAGCGTAACGAAGTTCGGCAAAACCTCGCTAAGCAGATAGTTGAATATTTGAAGGATTACCCCCAACTGTCTGGCGCAGATTTGAGCAGTGCAATGGAGCTGACGACTGAGTATGCAGTGCCTGGGGTATTGCGGAAATAGCAAAAAAGAGCAAGTATTCACCCTATCATTTCCCATAAATATCACCCTCCTTCTCCCCTTGTGGGCGAAGGTGCCCGTGAGGGTGGATGAGGGGAGAGTTTGAGCTGATATTAAGTTGCACTACCATAGCAAACTCATCCCTCATCCGCCTTCGGCACCTTCTCACACAAGGCGAGAAGGAAAATTCGTCGTTAAATAATTTTTGTAAGAGGCTTCCCGCGTTGCCTCACCTATAGCCATCCCATGCACACATTTCGTTTCTAGCTATAAAAATTGGAGATCGTCATCCCCGCTTTATCGAATTATCCTAAAATACCAGTCTATCAAGCGGGGACCTGTGCCTAATTTTCAGGCGAAGTCAGAGGGCTAGATTATTGTAGGCTTTGTGCATTCCATTGGAAAAGTAGGCAGTGGGTTCTCGCTTGATAGACTGGTATTTTAGGATAATTCGGTAAAGCAGGAATGACGTGCTCGAAATTTATAATATTTAACAAAATATGTGCATTGGATGGCACCTATAGCGCTAACGTTAATTTTCATTTAAGAAAGATAGTTTAAAATAACTGCTCATAAGCAATTAACTTTTTATTGCTGAACAACTATCGTTGAAAATAATATGCCAATAGTGAATCGATTAACATCCTATTTTTTTTCAGAAGCTAAAAATGAGCCAATATCAGCAGAAGAGCAAATATTAATTGTAGACAGGGATAGAGCAACCGCGAGTACGCTCATCGAGAAGTTGTTAGCTATAGTACCAGCACAGGACAGGCAGACTCCACGTGCAACATCCACACTGCCGGAAAGTGCACGGAATATCTCAGCACCACTTATAAATAGTGAAGGCAGACAAGAACTTGAAAATATCTGCCTTCATAGCAGTTTATTTAAAAAAAGAAACTCTAGCAACGCACAATATGCAGACTTATTGTTAATAGCAGACCGTCAGCGCGTCGTTGACTCACTGGTGTGGTGCATTCAGCAAATTGATATCAATACCGTAGAATATAAGGCTGAGTGGTCAAGTATTAGAAATCTGTTCCTTACCGGAATGCCCGTGTTATTCGGAGGTTTATCGCTAGGTGTTTATGGGCAGATTCACACAAACGGTGGCGATAGTTTTCTAAATATAATTGGTTGGTCCATTGCTGTAGTTGGTTTGTTTGCCTTGGTATCAAGTGCACAATCCTACTGGAAACATTCGAAGATTTGTAAAGAAGGAAGTGAGGCTCTGGAATGCCGCGAAGCTTATACTAACACGCTGGGTTATTTTATAGCGCATAACGACAATTTACCAGAACCGCAGCAGATTGAATTTCGACAACAGGCACAGGTAATAGCTATTATCGATCCGGATCGCCCACATCAGCAACTTCAACCTGGCATATAAGCAGTATTATATGGGAGGCGATCTGACCGAATTCTTACAAGAACGAGATTACCCACTCTCTTTGTAAAGGATAACAGTTTCTCTGGGTCAACCGCTTCCATTAATTCAGTTAAAACCGTAGCTATATGACTCAATCCTCCAGATGATGAGTATATAACAATAAATCCATTACAGTTGCTTCAGGAGTGGAAAGAATTAGATAGCCGGTTGGAACCGACAATGACTGAGTTGGAATCTGAGAAATATCTTTTTTATAAACAAAATTGATTGCAACCCCACCACATTGAATAGAGCGTATTCTTTTTGAAACTGTAACCTGCATAACTTGTGGCCGCTGGTTACTTCCTTTAACAACCTCAATTTCTCTAATAATTTTAGTTTGATTGCCAGTGTATCCAACTTCTTTTTTTATAAACATATACTTATCACCTCGAATTATGTGTCCTTTTTTAATGTATCCATAAGCTTGATTTCTCTTATAGCAGCGATTGGCTTTTTATCTTGGCCGGGTCACATCAATAGTTAAGAATATTTATTAGTTTACAGTTAAAGCTTAGCGCGCATTTGAGCAGCACTCTCGATTTCCAACTCATCAGCTTTCGTTTTTATCGAAGCTTGTTTCTGAATAATCGATGGCCATGTACTAAGCCTATAACCGTCTGGAAGCGATTTACCCGTATTTTTTGCTGTTGCAATCACATATCCATTTCCCTTTGGAGCTGCTGCTAAAATACCCGCATCATTAACCCAAGGATCATCTCCGTATACAGCCAAAACATGAGGCCTTAGTTCCTGCATCTGTTTCCCCATGACTATCTCTATACCGATTAACTTACGATCACGCACATTCGCGTGGAGAAGAGTTCGATCATCCCAATCAACGACAGCACCGGACACACGCAATTTTTTTTGAGTTTCAGGTGAAATGAGCTTTGCTTGCACCAATGCATCGACAAATCCCAGAGCACCATCTTGGTAACTGCCAGTTGATAGGATGCAAGTAATTCCTTGCTTGACACGCGCCTCCAAAAAAGCGATAGCCTCTTTTCTAATCACGCCATGATGAATAAGGTAAAGAGTCAATTTTTTAGCATAGGCTCGCATGCCCTCTCCTGTGACTCCCTCTCTAAAGGTATCGATGCTTCTTTGCATCATTTCATGGGAAGAAGCTGTGGGATCATTTTCTGTTTTCATAGATTCATCCCAATCAGCAATCATTTTATCAAGATCGACTGGATCCTTAGTGAAATGTTGGCTGATAAGCGGCCAAAAAGCATAAGTGTGAAAGCCGGTTGTATCGGGAATATCACCATGTGCGCGTGTTAGGGTTCCGTCTATATCATAAATTTCAATCGCTTCAATCATGAAAATTCCTTGTAAATTACAAATTTTTACGTCAATAGAAATTCCTATTTTTCTTAATTCTGGAATTAGTTCATTTGGATCTGTTAAGTGGATGATGGGAAATTCCATTTCACGTACTGTATCAATATTTTTAATGTTATCGTCAATAAAAAGTGTTTCTTGATGAGATAAATTCACATCATCTATGATATATCTTTATATACTGCTTTATCAGGTTTGGCTAACCCCATCAAAAGTGATTCATTAATAATTTTCACACGGGATACATTAGTATTGCTTAAAGCATATAAAGAGTACTTCTCCCTAAGGATTTTAAGCAATGAGGAAGTCATCTGTATGGCAAAAGCAATGGTCTGGTATTATCCTTAAAATTTACTAAAGAAAGGAGTTGTAAAAACTCTGGCCGACAAAGGAAATACCCATGTTAACAGTAGATTCTTTTAATATTATATGCCAAGATTCGACTCCTTATTTCTTCAATTTAAAGATATGATTCTGAAATTTTTCTCTAATAATTAAAGGCTGCACAAAAAATGGACCGAGTTATTTTTAAACGGACGACAACCACACAATGCTTAACATTTGCTATTTTAGCTGTTCTTTTGCCCCTATCCTCTACAACTTTCGCAGAAACCTCGGATTCTACTTCTTCAGCTACGGCATATTTAAGCAGCTATATCGTTGATCTAGGCGGCCTCATAACCGCACCTGCGCATTTTTCTAATGAAGATTGGCTGAAAACAGCAGATATTTTTGCTATTGGTGGGGTACTTTTTGCCCTGGATGGCAATATACGCGATGCTATTACAGATAGTAAAACCTCTACGACAACCAGCATTGCAAATGTTATCCACCCCATCGGTGAATGGCAAGTAGCTGCTCCAGCCATAGTGGCAACTTATGCCTTCAGTTATGTAATTAAGGACCCACATTTAGGAGAAACTGCCTTACTCAGCATGGAGAGTTTGGTGCTATCTGGAATCTTTGTACAAGCTCTCAAAACGGTCACACATCGTGCGCGCCCTTCTCAGGACCCTTCCGCATATGACTTTTCTGGCCCTTTCAGCAGTTCTAATCACATGTCATTTCCGTCGGGAGATGTTAATGGAGCTTTTTCAGTGGCCAGTGTAATCGCTCATGAATATCCAGATCAACATCTGGTGGCGTTTATTTCCTATGGGCTGGCAGGACTCGTGGGTTTAGAACGCATGGAATTGAACAAACATTATGCCTCAGATGTTTTTTTTGGCGCGGCCCTTGGCTATTTCACCGGCAGCTATATTGTTAAACAACATGGCCACCCCACAGAAAAGGGCTTAACCCTATCGCCCATAGTAGTAGATCATGGTGTTGGCATTTCCGCCAACTATCAGATGTGATTTTTTATCAGAGTCCCTTTTAGGATCAGTCACTTTTTACAAAAGTAACAAAATCAGGATGATATTTATTTGGTATGAATTCAATAACTTTATATTCTGGTTTACTGAATATAAAAAGGATCCTGTTGTAAAATGGTATCGAGATGATGCTGATCCCTTACTTGAGAAATAGTAACACCTCCATCTCTTGGCTTTTTTGGACCATAATCAACAAACACTCCATGCTGATTCTGTCCTCTTATAAAATAAACATACACTCCCGGATTTAGGAAAAATCATAGCTAGCCGACAGAAATTTCGTTAGTTGTTCACCATACATGACGGGTTCAAATTGTGCTGGGTTATCTTCCGAAACACAACTGGGCAATGGCGCGACCCGAGCATCCAGATTACATCCATAAAAGAAAGGCATTGAATACCGCGAGGAATTATCAGGATTAATGACCCGATGTGGTGTAGCCTTTAAACGATCATTGCTCCAAATCGACATTATTTTTCCCGTATTTAAAACAAAGGCGTCCTGTCTTGGCGGAACATCCAACCATTGCTCATCCGAAGATTTTACTTGCAGGCCACCCACTTTGTCTTGATGCAGCAAGGTAATGCAATTAGAATCTGTGTGTGGCGCGGCACCATATAAATCTGCTGGGGCATCCTTAGGGGCTGGAGGATAATAAACTAGCCTTAGCAATATATGAGGTTCCGTAAAATATTGATCTAAGGCATTCATCGGCAAATCCATCGCCACTGCAAAAGTTTGCATTAAAAGTTGGCTTAGACTTTGCAATGCATTGAAATAATCAAGCACTTGGTTTTTAAATTCCGGCAATTCGGCCGGCCAGGGTTGTTTACCGCCTACTGGGCTTTTATACCATTTATTTTCAAGGGGAATCTCATTACGAATCAGGAATGATTCATTTAAATCAGGCTTCTTAAAATCACCTAGCTCAGAATTTCTTATTGTTAATGTGTTCATGGGCTGGTAACCCCTAAGAGAACCTTTGAACTTAACTTTATTTTTCTCTTCTTGTTTTAACTCATGAAAATCTCTGGAAGCAATGTATAAATTTTCAATTGTTTGTCGAGGAATTTTATGATTAATAACTTGCGCAAAACCCAGCGTTGAATAAATTTGATAAAGTTGCGCGGCCACTTCCTGAATGCCACGAGTGGTATTTGAAAACAACGGGCCAAGATCAATGATGGGTATCATGCTTATGCTCATCTCCTTTATAAGGCTTACTGTTTTACTGAAATAATATTATCGCAAAAATTAACTTGCCACAATCTAACCTTACGCAGGTTACAACCTTTTCACTATCTCTCGGATCAAGCACTGCATTTCATACTAGATAATAATGTTTTGATTAATACATTCTCTTAATTCGCTTATACAAAACTTATACAGACACTCTAAGCAGTTTTGCCTATTCTAGCGTCTACCCTCACTGCACTAGAGGTCTGTATAAAGATTCGATTTAATCATCTAGATAACTTCACTGGAGAAAATTGTAATGAAAAGAATGTTAGCGCTTTGCGCGTTTAATTTATTCCTTAATACCGCATTAGCAGACACAGTCGATATGTCATTAAACGCCACCAAAAACATAGCGGGACTAGGACATCAAGTTTTAAATTTGGAAGAAAAAAAGCCCTATCTCTTTACTTGTAAGTTAAGTCCTAAGGAAATCCCTCCTGCAGGAACAATTTTTTTAGATATTACGCTATGCGCCATCAACCAAACAGAACATTGTCCTTATGCTTATTCAGAAGGACATGCTGATCTTAAACAACCGCTGCTAAATTTTAAATTCACCCCACAGCCACAATACATTGGCAAGCAAACTAATTTTTCAGTCATCATGCAGTATATCCCGATAAACGACGATCAAAGTGCCTTAGCGAGATATCATTTATCTTGTGATTACTCTTTGATAACAGAATAGTGCTGTGTGGCTCGCAACAACTGCAAGGCAATACCTGGTTCAGTCATGGAATGCCCAGCGTCCGCGATAATATGCAGTTCAGCTTCTGGCCATGCTTTATGTAAGTCCCAAGCGTTGGTCACCGGACAACACATATCATAACGACCATGGACAATAACCGCGGGGATATGGCGGATTCTAGATACATCCCGAAGCAATTGATCCGGTTCAAGAAATAGTTGATTCATAAAATAATGATTTTCAATGCGGGCAAAGGCTAATGCAAATTCCGGATCACTGAAGCCTTCCACCAATTTGGCATCTCGGTATAATGTGCTAATACTAGCCTCCCAAACACTCCAGGCCTGAGCCACTTTATATTGCACTGATTTATCCTGGCTGCTAAGGCGCTTTTGATAAGCCACCATCAAATTGCTGCGCTCAATTTCGGGAATCGGCGCTATAAATTGTTCCCATGCTTCAGGAAAAATCTCACTAGTTCCATGCTGATACATAAAACTTAATTCTTTGGGACGGCCTAAAAACACCCCTCGCAGAATGATTTCGGTAATCCTGGCCGCATGCATTTCAGCATAAGCTAGCGCCAAAGTACTCCCCCAGGAACCTCCAAATAACATCCATCGATTAATCTTGAGAAGAACACGGATTGCTTCGAAATCAGCAATGAGATCTTGCGTTGTGTTTTCACGGGTTTCTGCATGGGGAGTGCTCTTACCGCAACCACGCTGATCGACCAGAATAATGCGATAGACAGAAGGATCGAAATATCGGCGATGATTGGGGCGAGTGCCACCACCAGGACCACCATGAATAAACAAGACTGGCTTACCCTGTGGGTTTCCACACTCTTCAAAGTAAATCGTATGTAGGGCTGAAACAGGAATTAATTCTGAGCGATAAGGCTCAATAGGCGGATAGAGAATGTCGTTAGTTAGCATATGAGTTCTTAAATTTAAGGTTGAAACATTTATTAATGGAAGTTCTTGAAACACCATTACTTCACTAAAATGGACTCATGATATATAATTATTGGCATAATAATAGAGGATTCTAAATGAACTTATCCAAATTGGCTGTCAATTACGAGGATATCCTCAAAGCCGCGAGTCGATTACAAAACATTGCAAATCATACACCGGTTCTAACTTCGCACCAAGCAGATGAGAAAACCGGCGCTAAGTTATTTTTCAAATGTGAAAATTTTCAACGCGTTGGCGCATTTAAATTTCGTGGCGCATATAATGCGATCAGCTGCTTAAATCAAACGCAAAAACAACGAGGCGTGATTGCTTTTTCGTCCGGCAATCATGCCCAGGCTATTGCTTTGGCGGCTCGACTTTTGAATGTGCCAGCCACTATAGTGATGCCCAAAGATGCACCTGGCATTAAATTATCTGCCACACGGGGTTATGGCGCGAAAATTGTTCTCTATGATAGAGCACTAGAAAGTCGAGAAGCAATCACCGCAGAATTAGCCAGCGCACAAGGGTTGGAGATAATTCCCCCCTACGATCACCCTAACGTCATTGCAGGTCAAGGGACCGCAGCAAAAGAACTTTTTGAAGCAGTGGGCGATCTGGATTATTTATTTGTTCCTCTCGGAGGGGGCGGTCTTATTTCAGGTTCTGCCATATCAGCTGCCCAGCTATCACCGAATTGTCAAGTGATCGGCGTGGAACCTGAAGCTGGAAATGACGCACAGCAATCATTTAAGAAAAAGCAGATCGTTAAAATTGCGCTTCCCCATACGATTGCTGACGGTGCTCAAACCCTATTCATCGGTCAACTGGTGCTGCCCATTTTACTGGAATATGTCCATGATATTGTCACGGTAAACGATAATCAACTGCGCGAACAATTGCGTTTTTTCGCTGAACGCATGAAAATAATAGTTGAACCCACTGGCTGTCTTGGTGCTGCTGCAGTTTTTAATGAAAAAGCCAGGATTAAAGGTTCGCGCGTGGGTGTTATTGTCAGTGGCGGTAACGTCGATATGAGCGCTTTTTGTGATCATTTAAGGAGTGTTGCAGTATAATGAAATTAATTGAAACCGCTAAGGCGCCTCTTCCCGCCGGTCATTACTCCCAAGCAGTCGTTGCTCAGGGGCTCATATTTGTTTCGGGTCTTTTGCCGCTTATTCCTGAGCAAGGTCAATTTATTCCTGAAGGTATTATTGCACAGACCGAACAAATTTTTAAAAATCTTTCCGCTATTTTGCAAGCCGCCGACTCGGATATTCATAATTTGGTCAGCGTGCAAATATTTGTTTCTAGCATTGAACTTTGGCAAGACGTGAATGCTATTTATAAGAAAATTCTCGGTGAGCATAAACCCGCGCGCGTTGTGATTCCTTGTGGTCCACTGCATTATGGCGCACTATTAGAAATAAGCGCTGTCGCGGAAAAAGCCGGCTAAGTATCTACCCTGTTATAACATCTAAATATTAAACGCTTCGGATATAGCTTGCTAAGCCTTAAGAATAATTTTTTTCCATTGCCAGCGAATACTCTCCACGACGTGCAGCCCAATTACATCGAGCTCGATGAGATAGTGCTTGCTGTGCTGCTGGAATGTTAGCTTCTACACCTCGCCAAATTTCCAAAGCGGGTTGCTGAAGAGCACGGGCAAAAGAGAAAGCCAAAGCCCAAGGCAGTCGTGATTTGAATCTACTATTCATTGCATTCAAACGCTCCGAGGCTAATTCACTGGATTGACCACCAGACAAAAAAGCCACCCCTGAAACGGCAGCAGGAACAGCGCGTAGCAAACATTGCACAGTGAGGTCAGCCACCTCGTCCACTGATTCCTGCTTGGGGCAATTCAAACCTGGCACCACCATATTAGGCTTTAAAAGCAAGCCTTCCAGCATCACACGCTGCATATAAAGCTGATTAAAAACGCTTCTTAAAACTTTTTCTGTTACAATGAAGCACTGCTCCAAACTATGTTCCCCATCCATCAGCACCTCCGGTTCAACTATCGGCACAAGTCCAGCTTCCTGACATAACGCAGCATAGCTAGCCAATGTATGAGCATTAGCATCAATACATGCTGCGCTGGGAATGCCTTCACCGATAGTAATAACTGCGCGCCACTTCGCGAAACGAGCACCCATTTGCGAATACTCAGCCAAACGTCCGCGCAATCCATCCAAGCCTTCAGTTATTTTCTCTCCAGGGCGAGCTGCTATATCCACTGTACCTTTATCCACTTTAATACCCGGTATAATTCCGACATCAATAAGAGCTTTAGCAAAGGGTGTACCATCTTTCTTATGCTGTCGGATCGTCTCATCATAGAGAATAGCGCCGCTAATATATTTTCCAAGATTGGGAGTGTTGACAATCAATTCTCGATAGGAACGGCGAGCTTCCTCAGTCTGGGGAATTCCCAAACTGGCAAATCGTTTATTGCAGGTTGGATTACTTTCATCCATTGCTAATAATCCTTTGTCATCGGCAACAAGCGCTTTCGCAGTTTCTATTAATTTTTGCACATTCATTTGCATTACTCCTAAACTGATTATTTTAAACAAGATGTGAGGCATGTCAGACAAATATTAACATGCTTCAGGCAGACATTTGAAAAAATAGTTTTACAGAATCACATAATCGGTTAACATAGGTGCACAAGCCTATCGCATCTGGGCTTGTTGAAACCTCAATAAGGAGGTTAAATAATCAAAACCACATGGAGTGAACCTATGAATAAAAGTGATTTTATCGCTGCAATTGCCGTGAAACTCGATTCAACCAAAGCAGAAGCGACTCGTAATGTAGAGGCTGTCATTGCCGTAATGACAGAAGTTTTTAAGGAAAAAGACTCATTAACTCTACCAGGCTTTGGTACTTTGGGCACAAAAAAACGCGCTGCAAAGACAGGTCGTAATCCCGGCACTGGCAAAACCATTCAGATTCCTGAAGCAATTGTCCCCTATATGCGTATCAGTTCAAAAATCAAGGACTTGATTAACTATTCTGGTTCTACTATCGTAGGCAAGAAAGTTAGCAGGGAAGTCATCAAGTAATTTAAGCTGTATTGCATCTGGAAAAGGTGCAATACAGTTAATTCTTCAACCGTTTTATCCAGCCATTATTTTTACAAATTCCAGGAGGAAAGCAATGATTAAGAAAATCACCAAAACCAGCAAGAAGAAATCCCTAGGTTTTTCCCAGCAAATCCAACAAATCCATGACTGCATTGCGCATGATTGCACTAAACTCAGCAAGGAATATCCAAAAGTGTTAGCCCATGTTACGAAAGAAGTCAGCAGGGTGAGCAAAGAGCTTAAAAAACTCAAATCTTCTGCAAAAACCACCAAGAAAGCCGGTGGCAAAAAAGCAAAACCATCCAACACCACAGGCTTGGAACATCAGTTATCCACGCTGAAATCAGAACAAGAAAAGCTGCAAGCCGGCCATAAAAAGTTCCAGGCAGGTGAGAAGGTGTGGGAGAAATTTGAGAAATCCTGGGAAAAGAAAGCGGCCAAATCTGCCAGCAAATCCAAGAAAACAGCTAAAAAATCGCGGTCAGTGAAGAAAGCATCCACAGCCAAAAAATAGCGTGGGAGAAAAGTGGTCAATTATTCATATGACTTATTACTAAGAAGTTTCATATAGATAATTGACAGCTTTCTTTATCCAAAATGTTTGGAACGAAAGTCTAAATGTCGCAATAATTTATCACGCACAGTCTGACTAATTTTCTTCTCACGCCAAAGTTCTGCCAAGGTGTTTCTTTCAATTCCAAGGATCTGCTCGGAAAGTGTGATGATCTCTTCCAATTCTTTTCGCTCATCATGTTCTTCGCTGTCATCATGATTTTCAATAGCTCTGGCTAATCTTGTTCTTAGTATTTGATATTGCTTTATATAGGTATTTACTTCTGAATACAGACTTTGGTTATCTTTAATTTGTGTCCGATATTTCATGAGCCATGCCAAAACGGCTTTTGCTATCACCAACCTTGCGGACAATTCATCCATATGCTCCTGGTGTTTTTCCTCCTGTTTCTCTGTCTGTACACCCAATATTTTAACTACTAATGGCAGCGCCAATCCTTGCAAAATCAGTGTCATAAAAATGACAGTAAACACCAGGAAAACCAGTAAGTCCTTAGGATTAGTAATTCCCCCTGCCGCCGGCAGCAATGGCACAGATAAAGCCGCAGCCAAGGATATACTCCCACGCATACCCGCCCATGAAATGATGAAAAGGTATTGCCAAGGAGGATAAGGATCTTTTTTACGAATCGACGGGAAAAAGTATCGCGGCAAATAAGCAGCAGGAAAAACCCAGATAAATCGACCAATAATGACTACTGCAACAGCAATTAAACTATATAAAGCCAAACTGCTTATTGACATGGTGGAGATGCGCTCAACTACATAACGCAATTCAAGGCCCATCCAAAGAAATAGTGTACTTTGCAGTAAAAAAACCAGCATCGACCATATAGAAGCTCCAAGCAAGCGGATTTCAGGAGTGAAACGATGCATATAACGTTGCCCCATGATAATTCCTGTGACTGCTGTGGCAAGAACCCCACTACCACCCAACAAAACAGCCGGTGTGTAAGCCAGAAACGGTGTCAGCAATGAAATCAATATCTGCAATTTGTTGTCGCGCAGTCTTAATCTTACTTCGCCAATGATGGATCCCAAGACGATACCATATAAAGTTTCAGCAACTACAATGAGCACAAATTCATTCATCGTGGTCAACAAGGAAAATTGTTGAGTTAAAGCCGCTACTAATGCGAATCGGAATAAAACCAAAGCGGTCGCATCGTTGAATAAGCTTTCTGCTGTTAAAATGGTGATAATGCGACGCGGCAGAAATATTTTTTCTGCTAGAGCGATAATTGCCACATCATCGGGAGGAGAGAGCACGGCGCCTAGGATAAAGCACAAGGGCCAATTTAAGTCAGGAATGAATGCATGTAGCGCAATGGCAACCAGGACAGTAATAAAAAGCACATGACCAACCGAAAGCAAAGCAATTGGCCTGAGGTTTTTTTTCATTTCTCGCCAGGAAGTGGCCGCACTGGCTTCATAAATTAGTAATGGCAGAAAAACTTCTAGAACTAGTTTTGGCTCAAGTTCAACATGAGGGAAATGTGGCAGAAAACTCAGCAACATGCCCGCCATCACCAAGAGCAGTGATAACGGTACCGAGGATTTACCAAATATCATACCGACGATGAATATGATACCTAGCCATAAAATATAAACTTCAATCTGATCCATTATGAAGAAATCCTTCTGCTTGGCTTGTATATAAAAAAGCTAATTAGCATCTAAAAGTTAACATTTAAAGAGACTCAAGGCAAAATATATCTTTAACCATTTTCCCATGTAATGGATATAATTTATGACGATTACTTATGAAGATTTTGAAAAAGTTGATTTCCGCTCGGGCACTATCATTAAAGCTGAATCATTTCCCCGTGCGAAAAAACCAGCTTATAAGATCTGGGTTGATTTTGGTGCTGAATTCGGAGTAAAACAAACATCAGCGCAGGTGACCGCGCACTATACCCTAGAATCCCTCCTCCATCGCCAAGTGATTGGCTGCGTTAATCTAGGGACGAGAAATATAGCTGGGTTCTTATCAGAATTTTTGCTGGTAGGTGTGGCTGACGATACGGGGGCAATCTGCCTGTGTGGATTTGATCGCAAAGTTCCTGATGGCCAAAAGTTAGTCTAGCTGCTCGCCACCCTATGGAGATCCTTCGCGAGTCATTCTAAGTCATTCAACAGCTGGAATTTCTGTCACAGAATTCACTTTCCAGCAAAGTGGAAGCTCAGGATGACAATTTTTTAAAAAAGAAAAATCCATTCTTATAATATTAATATAATAATGTGATTAGTTGATTTCCGAGAATTTACTGCCATTATTATAGTAACGACCAGCAGAATGTCCGCATTTACTCCGGCTGGTAATTTATGTGAGAGGGATATTCATCATGGGTAAACGAATTCTATTGTTTTTGCTCACCAACGTGATGGTCATTGCTACCATCTCTATAGTCACCTCGCTCCTAGGCTTAAATCGCTATCTGAGCGCTGAAGGTATCAATTATCAATCACTGGCTGTTTTTTGCGCAATTTGGGGTACGGGTGGCGCCTTTATCTCGCTGCTCATGTCAAAATGGGTGGCCAAAAGCTCTATGGGAGTGCAAGTTATTGACCCCCAGCGGCCCAGTGCTCAAGACAAGAGCATTTTAGATCTGGTACATAATCTTTGCAAAAAAGCCGGCTTAACCACCATGCCAGAGGTGGGCATATATGATTCACCTGAATTGAATGCCTTTGCCACCGGCCCTTCTAAGAACAATTCCTTAGTCGCGATTTCCAGCGGCTTATTGGCAAATATGGACCAGGCTGAAGTGGAAGGGGTGTTGAGCCATGAAATCTCACATATCACTAATGGCGATATGGTGACCATGACCTTAATCCAAGGTATTATTAACTCATTCGCTTTATTCCTCTCGCGAATCATCGCTTATGTCATCTCCATCGGACTATCAAAAAACGAAAATCAACAAAATACTCAATCTGTTCCCATGCTTTTTTATGTGCTGTCCATGGTTTTCGACGTGTTATTTACTTTATTAGGCAGCATAGTGGTAGCAGCTTTCTCCCGGCACCGTGAATATCGCGCTGACCACGACGGCGCCATGCTGGTAGGTAAAAATAAAATGATCAGCGCCCTACAACGTCTGCAATCCATGGTGGAAGTAGTGGACAAGCGCGCCCCTTCCTTAGCCGCACTTAAAATTTCGCAGAAAAGTGGTTTTATGAATTTATTTTCCAGCCACCCACCATTAGAAGACAGAATCGCTCGCTTACAACAATTACCAGCCTAGGATCTATTAAGAGGGAAATGGTCATGCAACATTCCAATCAATTTAGACTCATTGGCATAATTTTTGTACTGATCGTTTTGAGCTGCTTAAGCTATCTTTTTTATTTCAAGCCGCATGCTGCTAAACCGTATCAAGTGACAATAAATGCCGGTATCACTTTTCAGCAAATGCTCAAAGATCTTCGCGCTAACTCCCATTTACAACATACTCTAAAAAATGATGATGCTAAAACCATCATGAGCAATTTAGGTCAGAAGGATAAAAGCCCAGAAGGACAATTTTTACCCGATACTTATTCATTTAAATCCGGCACAACCGATAGTGAAATACTCAGCAAAGCTTATCAGAAAATGCAGGATAAGCTTGCAATTATCTGGGCTAGCCGCAGCTTTAATCTTCCCTATAAAAACCCCGATCAATTATTGATTGCCGCTTCTATTATTGAGAAAGAAGCTATGTTAGACAAGGAACGCCCTATTATTGCCGGCGTTATCATTAATCGTTTAGCTAAAAATATGCCGTTACAAATGGATGTCACCACGATTTACGGACTAAAAAAATTCGATGCGAAACTAAGGCCTGCTGATCTCGATAATAACAATCCTTATAATACCAATAATCGTCTGGGCTTTCCTCCCACACCTATTGCCTTGCCTAGTGAAAGTTCTCTCCAAGCCGCAGCCCATCCTGATAATAATGACTATCTCTATTTCGTCTCTAAAGGAGATAAGTCGCATGATTTTTCTGTCACTGGAAAGGAGCACAAAGCCGCCGTAGAAAAATATCAACACTGAGAAAAATTTTATGGAAATTTTACCTTTTAAACCCTCAGCGGATTTTTCAATGGGCATCGAATTAGAATTTCAAATTATTCATCCGGCTTCATTCAATTTGTTATCTAAAGCAAAAGATCTCGTTAGAAATGTCCAGCCCACACCTTTTGCAAATCTGATCAAACCAGAAATTACCCAAAGTATGCTGGAAATCAACTCCTCTGTGCAGCAATCAACCTCAGTGTTATTAACCGAATTAGAACAGATCTGCGCTTTCTTGAATCAACAAGCGGAGCAACTTAATCTCAATTTCTGCGGTGGCGGCACACATCCCTTTCAAAAATGGGTATCGAGAAAAATATTTCCCATTCAGCGCTATAGAAATATTGCCAAACGTTATAAATATATAGCCAAGCGTTCGACCGTGTTTGGTCTGCATATACATATTGGTTGCTCCAACACAGAACATGCCATTTATCTCTGTCATCTCTTAGCCAGATATGTTCATCAATTATTAGCTATCAGCGCTTCTTCTCCATTTTATGAAGGCATTGATACAGGTTACAACTCTACAAGAAGTACTATTTTCAACAGTTATCCGTTATGTGGCACCATTCCGTATGTCACAGATTGGCGGAAATTTTCGTCTTATTTCCACAAAATGAAGGGTTTAGGTGTGATTGACAGTATGAAAGACTTCTATTGGGATATCCGCCCAAAACCTGAATTTGGCACTATAGAAATCAGAGTATGCGATGCGCCATTAACCGTAAAAAAAGCCGCTCTAATCGCAGCTTTCGTGCAATCACTCAGCTACTATTTATTACATGAACGACCCTTTCCGATTGCTCCTGATCTCTACACCTTTCACAGTTACAATAAATTCCAAGGCGCACGTTATGGTTTAGAAGGCTCTTTTATTGATCCTTACTCATTAGAACGTCGCTCAATTCATGAAGATATTTTGTCGACCTTGGTAGCAATTCAGCCAGCGGCAGATTATTTGGGCAACGGCGAGTTTTTAGCTGAGTTAAAAGCTGATATTATGGATAAACGAAATGATGCTGCTACCCTACGAGCATTGTTTGATGAAACCAGAAGTTTAAAAGAAGTAGTTCGCGAACAATGCCGACTGTTCAAGGAGCAACTGAGAATTAATATCAAATAGCACAATATGCCCCAATCGCAATCGTTCTGTTGAAGGGTAAATGAAAAAATTCTATATCTAATGCCGAGTTACGCAATAAAAACGAAAACAGTTTTTTCTGCCAGGTAAACCACCGGCGATATTTTCTCTTTGTCATAGTGACATTGACCATTTCAACTAGAAAATAGGTTTTTTCAATATCTAGTGCGAAAGGGAATATGCCTAATTGATTGCCATGGCATAAAGTCTTGGGCAGATTAACCATCTGCATAAATCCATAATGCAGAATTAGACGACAAATATTCCCAGATAGCTGAGTAAATTCAAAACGTTTTTTCTCCGCCACATAGGGATAATTTTCAATAACCATGCTTACAATCAGAACAAACTCTGGCATGCTACGATTGAGTTTTAAATAATGTAAAAAACTACCGCCGCTTTGATCATAACTATCGGTTATAAACACAGCAGTTGCACCCACCGGATGACATAATTGTGATTGGTTCAATTGTGAAATTATCTCGCTAAAATCCCCTTTATTTCGGTAATAAGAACCTCGTAATATGGCAAATCCTTTTTGCCAGGTCACCATCACAGCGCCGCACACAACAGCAAATGCTAAGGGTACCCAGCCATCAGCGAGAACTTTATGTAAATTTGCACCTAGGAAAGCAAAATCGATTAGCGTAAATGCGGTGAACACAGAGATAATTCTGAAAATTGACCAATGCCAACTCTGACGAGCAACCCATATCACTAGTATTGCTACACAGATCATATTGATATTGACTGCCAAACCATACATGCCTGCCAGGCTTTCCGATTTTCGAAATATCAGCACCAGTAATAAAGTACCTACCGCCAAAATAAAATTAATTTGTGGCACATAGATCTGTCCACGCTGATCTTCAGAAGTTTGGATGATGGATAAGCGTGGACATAAATTTAACAAAATAGCTTGTTTAGTGAGCGAAAAACTGGCCGAGATAATCGATTGTGAGGCAATAATGGTGGCTATTGTAGCCAGAATAAGCACGGCAATAGAAAGCTGTGCCGGCACGATAGTAAAAAAAGGATTAGTAATGGCTGAAGGTGTTTGCAATAGATAAGCGCCCTGACCAAAATAATTCAATAATAATCCTGGTAATACTATTAGAAACCAACCTCTGCGAATGGGCTTTAAGCCAAAATGACCCAGATCGGCATATAAGGCTTCTGCACCCGTTATGACGAGAAACACTCCACCTAACAGCAAATAACCAACCCAGCCATTATGGCGGAAAAATTCCACCGCATAGATTGGGTTCACCGCAGTTAGTACCTGCGGATTTTGGATAATCTTCATCACCCCCAAACAGCCTATAGTAATAAACCATAGCAAGATAATAGGCCCAAAGGTCCAACCGATTTTAGCAGTCCCAAAACGTTGACATAGAAATAACATCAGCAAAATCACGAATGCGGAAGGAACGATAAAATGAGCGAAAGGAGGCCATATAATTTTCACGCCTTCAATAGCACTAATCACGGAAATGGCGGGTGTGATCATGCCATCACCCAACAACAGGCCAGTGCCTAAAATTCCAATCAAAAACAATGGGTAATAACTTTTTTTATTTTGTCTTTTCAGCAAGGCAAGCAGCGCTAATACTCCTCCTTCACCGTCATTATCTGCACGCAATATTATATTCATATAGCGTGTTGAGATTACCAAGATCAGCGCCCAAAAAATCAGCGACAGCACTCCCAGCACATTAGCTGAATTAATCGGCACGCCGTGGAGAGTCACTTGTAAAGCATAAAGCGGGCTGGTGCCAATATCACCATAGACTACTCCCAATGCCGCAAGGGTAAGCGCCAGCATTTTTCCGTTCTTTTTCGCGTGTTTTTCCATAAGTTCTTTAAAACCCCATTAACAGACCAGCACTGCTATCTCACCATTTCCGTGCGTGAGAAAGGGTGCAGATTTTCGCGACCACTCATGCACACATCATACTAGTGCCACCCTCAGGAGATCCTTCGCGAGCCAC
>FTIX01000568.1_pt2 | contig 33504 bp, 26 predicted proteins | sample 1658561 | NCBI WGS metagenome assembly FTIX01 (sample SAMEA3914836, study PRJEB12502) | metagenome | biome: forest; material: soil | place: Canada | collected 2011-07-03 | depth 0.3 m | reverse complement strand
ACCAAATTTTGGTCGGAAGATCGCCAAAGAAAAAAATTTCCAATTTTTTTACTAAAACTTTGTCGGAAGAGCTGGAAGAAAACAACCCCGACATCAGCATTTTAGTTCTTCGCAATAACCCCCTAGTTTCCTTATTTGAGCGAACGCTTCGAACGCAATCTGTTCCCAAGGTGCGCTGGAAAGAATATGGCACCGTATTGATTGTTGGAGCCGGATTTTCCTTGCTTGGCTACTGGATGGCTCCGTTTATTGGATATAAATCTGTGGGGTATATTTACCTTCTAGGGATTTTAGGCCTAAGCTTTTTTGTGGGAAGAGGCCCCATTTTTCTTGCAGCCTTTTTAAGTGCTATTAGTTGGGATGTATTATTTATTTCCCCAGAGTATCGACTCGGGGTAGTCGATTCGGAAGACATTATCTTACTATTGATTTACTTTCTCACTGCTGCCACAGTAGGTTTCTTAAATTCCAGGCTTCAAGAACAAGATCGCTTTCTGCAAGTGAGAGAAGAGCGGGCCCATCAACTGCTAGAGGCAGAAAAAGTAATTTTAGAAAGCACAGATAAAGAGACGTTGCGGCTTTCTCTGTGCGCTTTTTTGGAAAAAAATTTTTCGGGTAAATTTGACCTCCTCTTTCTAAATCCAGAAGGAACTTTGAATCTGACCAGCCATCTTGCAAATTTTAAAGATCAAAAAGAGCAGGCAACAGCGGTCTGGGCATTCCAAAAAGGGAAGATTGTGGGGAAATTTACAGATACCCTTCCCTCTGCAAAGATGACCTATTTTCCCATTCTATTTTCAAAAAAAGTTCTTGGAATACTGCTCTATGAGGCTGAAGAGGAGCACACGCTTTCTTCCCAAGAGTCCACATTTCTTCAAACCGTTTGTCAACATCTTTATAGTTATTTGGAACGCTATCAAATGACGGAAAAAGCTCTTGTGCAGAGTTATGTGGCCCAAACAGAGAAGTTGCATACTGCCATTTTTCGTTCTGTTTCTAAAGGGTTCTACCGTCCGCTAGAGCGTCTTGATGCCATTACAATCAAGCTTTCCCAAGTGCTCACGGGTTCTAATCTCGAGGCATTCGCAAAGGAAACAAATTTAGCTCTGTATAGCCTGAAATTTGCAGTAGATAATGTGTTGATTATGGCAGAAATTGAATCGGGATTTGTCAATATCAGTAAAGAACTTCAGAAGATAGATGCGGTTTTACAAGAGTGTATAGAGCAGCTGTCGCCATTCTTTGAGAAAAGGAGCGTTGAAAAGAAAGTCTCGAGTCCAGAGATTTTGATCTCTTTTGACATGAGATTGATGCGTCTTGCGATTAAAAACTTGCTCATGAATGCAATAGAGAACTCTCCCATAGAATCCTCCATTTTGATTGAAGTTTCTTTTCGCAGGCAAGAATGTATCATCTCCTTTTTGGACGAAGGTTCTGGTATCCCTTCAGATGTCCTACCGCAAGCATTTGAGAAATTTTATAGAATTCCAGGATCCCGTTCAAAAGGGATCGGCCTAGGCCTTACTGTTGTGAAAGAGATTTTGGAAATTCATCAAGGGAAGATAAACGTCCACAATCGGCAGCCTCACGGGACCATTGTCTCGATTATTCTCCCAATGGACCGACTATGAAATACGCGCTGATTACAGGCGGCTCTAGCGGGATCGGTGCGGGATTTGCAAGGGAATATGCAAGACGAGGCTGTTCTTTAATTTTAGTGGCACGGTCCAAAGCTAAATTAGACACTTTGGCCTTTGCTTTGAACCGAGAACATTCGGTTGATGTCCAGGTAGTAGAGCTTGATTTGGCACAGATCGGCTCTGCAAGGCAGCTTTTCGATATTTGCCGTCGGTCAGGATGGGAGATTGATTGCCTGATCAACAACGCAGGTTTTGGTTGGATCGGCAATTTCGAAAAACAGGAGTATGGGAAGTTAGAGCAGATGATGATTTTGAACATGGTGACTTTGACAGAGCTTGTCTACCTATTTTTACCGCAGCTCAAAGAAAGCAAAGGCACTCTGATCAATGTATCCTCTAGAGCGGCCTTTCAGCCGATTCCCTACCTAGCTGCCTATGCGGCAAGTAAATCGTATGTGCTGAGCCTAACGGAGGCGTTATCAAGCGAACTAAAGAAGTCAGGGGTGGCTGTGATGGCATTAGCGCCAGGAGCCACACACACTGAGTTTTTTAAAGTGGCAGATCCTGCTAAAGAGAGAGAACTTCCTAATGCTCAAACGGTAGAGGAAGTGATTTCTGAAGCAATGAAAGGTCTAGCGCATCACAAGGGCGTTGTTGTGTCAGGAAGATGGAATCGTATGCTCAATCTATTCATTAAAATATTGCCGCGAAGCTTTGTATTAAAATTGACAAGATTTGCAATGGAGAAATGGGGATAGTGTTAGCTGAGCTATGCACATAGCACTCGACTAAATTCGCTTTTTTCTCTATCCTCAGCTCAGAATGCTTTGTGATTAGGAAATGAGAGGAGTATATGCAACTGCTAAGACCGCTTTTATCTGTTTGTCTTGTCCTTGTTCCCCTTTGCTTTTCAACAGGATGCCGTCGAAATTCCAACGCTGTTTGGGAGGATACCAAGTCGGCAGGCCGTTACATGAACCGAGGATTTCGCTCTCTTGGAGGAAAAAATGGAGACTCTCGGCAGGTGCGGAACCGTAATGAGTTTATGGGAAGCAGTGGAGCGTATGGGATGTCTCCGTACATAGAGGAGGAGTATGTACCTCTAATGGATGATCCCAATAGCAGCGACGTTTCTATAGAAAGCATGGCAAGTCGGCCTCCACGGGAATCCCCTGGAGATCCCGGAAGTTCGCTCCCAGGCATCGACGCATTCCGAGATCCAAGCACCCATCCTCAATGGCGTTCTATCTTCCGCACTCTTTATTTTGCTTACAACAGCAGTCTGATTAAGGGAGAAGACAGTTTAGCGGTGTTGCATAATATTGCAGGGTACATGCGTCGGCATCCTCATCTTTATGTGTTTGTAGCAGGGCACTGTGATGAAAGAGGGCCGGAAGCTTACAACTTAGCTCTTGGATCTCATCGAGCAAATGCTGTGCGCAACTTGCTGATCAACGAGGGAGTAAGCCCCGATAATATCTTCACCATTTCCTATGGCCGAGAGCGGCCTGTGATTGTGGGACATGATGAGGAGTCATGGTCGCAAAATCGCCGCGCCGAATTCAAAGTGTATGAACGTTAGTATTCTCATAACAGGTGGTTCTGTGAAGAGATTACGTCTATTTCTTCTGCTTTGTATTACGATTTCGCCTCAGCTGCTTCCCGGGGCGCCACGCCGCTACGGGAGAGAGGATGAGATAGCTTTGCGGGAGACGCGCGATTCCTTGGATGTCGTCAAACATGGAGTGGACAATTTAGAAACAGAACTCCAGATGTTTCAAGAGCGTGTCACCAATCAGGAAGAGACGCTAGATTCGATGCGGCAGCAGTTGTCCGAAATGGCTCAATCCACAAAAGAGCTCGTCAAAGGGAACTCCTCTATTTGGGAGCATAAGCTAAATGCATTAGAGACTGCGAACAAGACGCTCATAGCAGATTTTTCTCACCTTAAAACTCATGCAAATGAGTCGGCAAAGGCGCTTGAGAAATTTGATAAGCGTGTTCAAGATCTAGAGCGTTTAGCGGCGATCCAAAGTAAAAATGTAGAGAATTTACAAACCGCTTTGCGTGCATTGACAGATGCACTACAGGTCAAAGAGACTGTTTCTCTGGGGAATAAATCATACCAAGTAAGGCCCGGAGATAGTTTAGAAAAGATTGCGAAAATGCATCAGACTACTGTGAAAGCGATTAAAGCATTGAACAACCTTGCTAACGATCAAATCTTTGTGGATCAAAAAATACAGATTCCCTAGCACTCTTTAAAAAAATTACATCGTATTTTTAACGCTACAAAGACAAGAGTTGAAGTACTGGAGGACCGCTATGGACATGGATTCTTTCCAGAAATACGCAATTGGGATATTCGATTCTGGAGTTGGCGGACTGACAGTCATGAGACAGCTTTCGCAGAGGCTTCCTGCGGAAAATATGACTTACTTTGGAGATACGGCCCGGCTTCCCTATGGGAATAAAAGCAAGAAGACAATCACTCAATATTCCATAGAAAATGCGATCTTTCTTGTCGGTCAGAGGGTGAAACTTCTGGTTATAGCCTGTCACACAGCTTCCTCCCATGCCGGAGAGGTACTAAAGCAGATCTTTAAAGTTCCCACTGTTGATGTAATCGAGCCTGCAGTATTGCGAGCGGTTGGCGCTACGAGAAATGGTCGGATTGCCGTTTTGGGGACTAAGGGAACCATTTTATCAGGAGTCTACCAACAAAAGCTACAAACCCTTCTTCCGAAAGGGAAGATTTTTCCTATTGCCTGCCCTCTCTGGGTGCATCTCGTGGAAGAGCGCTTTATGCACCATCCGGCTTCACGGCTGATCGTAAGGGAATATTTGCAGCCGCTGAAGGAACAAGAAGTGGATACGATTCTATTGGGTTGTACCCACTATCCGCTTTTACGCACCTTGATTGAAGAGGAAGTGGGGCCAGACGTTCTTATTGTAGATCCTGCAGAAACATGTGCTGAGCAAGTAGTGAACATCTTGGATCAGATGAATTTACACGCTCCTACTCCTTCTGTAGGGATGCATCAATACTTTGTTTCCGATGACCCAGACCGCTTTCGCGTGATTGGAGAAGACTTTTTAGGTCATCCTTTGCCACGTGTTGAGCAGGTCGTTCTTTGAGGGACCGCAAGATGAAACTGTTACTTGTCTTAGCATTAAGTTGTTGCGCATGGGTGGATGGGATCGAACCAGAACCAAAAAAGATCTCTTTTCAACAATTGGAGGGATTAAGCGACCATTTTACCCGTGAAATTGCTGTAAAGCATCTTGAAAGAGAGCTTGCCAAATTTCATCAAAAACGTGTGCAAATTCGCGGATTTCTTGCACCTATTTCCAATAAAGAATGGGTTCTTGGACCATTACCCTCCGTTAAGAGCTGCTGTCCATCTCCTGTCAAACTTCCCTCGCAGCAGCTGTTTGTAGAAGGAGATTTTACAGATTTGGCTGAAGGGAATGCGGTGACGTTAGAAGGGCTCTTTATGATTGTTCCTGTTTGGGATTCAAATGGGTCCCTTATCCAGTTGTATCGCCTTAAAGAGGCGACGTTGCTAGTTCCAACATCCTTTTCTTGGGCCCAGCTTTCGGCTCTTTTTTTCGGAGCAGTTCTATTGGGATGCCTACTCATTTCAGGGCTTTTAATTCTTAAAAATCGTCGTGAAATGAGTACTGATTCATGAACAAGAAACAAAGAGCTGTAGAAATACAGCGGATTTTGCAAAAGCTGTATCCTCAGCCGGCGATTCCTCTGCGGCATCGAGATCCCTATACACTTTTAATTGCCGTTCTTTTATCTGCTCGCTGTACAGATGTGAGGGTTAACCAAGTCACTCCAAAGCTTTTTGCAAAGGCAGATACCCCCACAGAAATGGTGAAGCTATCGGTGGATGAAATTCAGGAGATTGTGCGTCCTTGCGGATTGTCTGAAAGAAAAGCGACAGCGATTCGAGAATTATCTGCCATTTTATTGGAAAAATTTCATGGAGAAGTTCCTCGAACATTAGAAGAATTAAAAGCGTTACCTGGAGTCGGTCATAAGACAGCTTCAGTTGTCATCACTCAAGCTTTTGGAGTGCCCGCATTTCCCGTAGACACGCACATTCATCGCTGTGCGAGGCGATGGGGGTTAAGCAGTGGAAAGAGCGTAACCAAAACAGAAGCCGATTTAAAAAAGCTGTTTCCTAGGAATGACTGGATCCGCTTACACCTGCAAATTATCTACTTTGCCCGGGAGTATTGCCCTTCCAGGCAGCATAATTCCGCCCTCTGTCCCATCTGTTCTAAAATCGTTTTCTAGGAGAAGGCGTAATTTTACCCCTGTCTTTTGTAGATTAAATCACAAAAGCGCCCCTCTCTTTTATAGACTTAAGCTGGACATTGCATGAGTTAATGCATCAAAAAAGAAAAAAACTTGCAGTCCGATCAACTGTTACTATTTTGTGCACTCCCCTTGATCATGGTGTGAAGACAGGTTCTTAGTAGGATAGGTTCAAAGGTGCGTAATGTGAGTTACTTATTTCAAAGGATTCAAAGTCTTTTAGAAGAAATCGAGATTATGTTATACTATTTCCTATACAAGCAAAATTAGGATAAACAATGCAAAACAACGTGTTTCTTAAGGTCTTCTTAGCTATTCTTTGCGCAGCCTGTGCTGGATTGTACACAGGATCAGAAAAAGCGATTCTTGGAGTTCCCTTTGTAGAACTCTACTCATTAATCGGGCAGCTTTTTCTCAATGCGCTCAACCTCGTCGTTCTCCCACTTGTCATGGCTTCGGTGATTGCGGGAACCGCCAGAATGGGTGCCGACCGTTCCTTCAGCAAGCTCGGAGGAAAGACGTTTAGCTGCTATTTCGGTATTACCCTTCTCGCGATTATGACTGGGCTTGCATGCATCACGGGCTTTTTTTTCTTAAGGGGAGACTTAGCAACACAAGGAGAAACTTCTCTGTTAGCTGCCAATGCACTGGATGCAGTCAATGCCGTCTCTTCAGGAGATACCTTTAAAAAAGTTTTCGAGATCTTTTTAAAAATTGTACCAAGTAATATTGTTTCTGCTGCAGCTCAAGGGCAGATGATGGGTGTGATTGTATTTTCTCTGCTATTTGGATTTTTTATTCCCAAAGTGGATGAGGCATTAGGGAGTCAAGTTCTCAATGTCTTTAAAGGAATTTTCCAGATCATGATGCGCATTACCCACTTCATCATGCGTTTTCTTCCTCTCGGAGTATTTGGGTTAATGGCTAAGGTGTTTGCAACGACTGGGATGGAAAGCATTGAAAAAGTGGCGTTGTTTTTCGCTGTGGCTGTCGCAAGCTTGCTCGTCTATTCTCTCGTCGTGCTTCCCTTGCTGTTGATGGTCGTGGGTAGGGTCAATCCGATTGCTCATTTTCGTGCGATAGGTCCTGCATTGTTTACCGCCTTTGTCACAAGTTCCTCGGCAGCTTCTTTGCCAGCAGTGTTAGAATGCGTAGAGAAGCGCGCCGGCATTTCCAAGAAAATTTGTGATTTTACAGTTCCCCTGGGAGCTTCTCTCAGCATGTCTGGGTCGGCTATCCATCAGTGTGTGGCGACTCTTTTCATTGCACAGGCGTATGGAATGGAGCTATCTTTTGCCAATATTTTGACAGTGCTTTTGCTTTCTTTTTTTACCTCCTTTGGAGTTGCAGGGATTCCTTCTGCAAGTTTAATCTCCATCGTCATCATTTTGAATGCAATCGGAATTCCTGCAGAAGGAGTAGGTCTTATTCTCGTTGTGGAACGACTCTTAGATATGTGCCGCACAGGGGTTAATGTCTTGGGGAATACTTGCTGTGCTGTCTTGGTCGCGCGTTCTGAAGGGGAGCCGGTGCTGCTTCTCTCTCCAGAAAGACTTGCCTCTTCTTCCAAATAAGGAATGTCATGAGTAAGCCCACCGTTGTTGTTGGAATTTCTGGGGGAGTAGACTCCTCCGTATCCGCCCTTCTCCTCAAAGAACAAGGGTATGAAGTGATTGGTGTTTTCATGAAAAATTGGGAAGAGGAGCAATCAGAAGGGGGGTGCTCAACAGCTGCCGATTATGAAGATGCCGTGCGGATCTGTACCCAGATCGGCATCCCTTACTATACCGCAAATTTTGTTAAGCAATATTGGGAGGAGGTATTCGCTCATACACTCTCCGCATATCAAAAAGGGTTCACTCCCAATCCAGATATTTTGTGCAATCGCGAAATCAAGTTTAAGGCCTTGCTTAAGAGGGCCTTGGAGCTAGGTGCAGATTTCCTTGCGACAGGGCATTACGCCCAAACGAGACTTACAAAAGAGAATGAGCGGCAGCTTTTAAAAGGGGCTGATCCTGAAAAAGACCAAAGCTACTTTCTTTATACGTTGCGAGAAGAGCCTCTCAGCCGAGCTCTATTTCCTGTCGGCAACTTGCCAAAGAGGGAAGTGCGTGCAATTGCTAGAAAACATCAGTTGGCAACAGCGGAAAAACAAGATAGCACAGGAATCTGCTTCATAGGAGAGCGTAACTTTAAACAATTTCTTTCCACTTATATTCCGCGTGCTCCAGGACTTTTTGAGAATCTTTCCGGTACTGCCTTGGGCCAGCATGACGGCATCGCTTTTTATACTCCAGGCCAGCGTAGAGGATTGGGGATTGGAGGCGAGGGAGAGGCTTGGTTTGTCGCCAAAAAAGATATTTCTCGCAACGCAGTCATTCTTGTGCAAGGGGCGAGGCATCCAGCGCTTTACTGCCAGATGCTGACAGCTACCGAACTGACTTGGGTGTCGAGTCAAGGGATGCCTTCTCTTCCGCTGGCCTGTAGGGCAAAAATTCGATATCGCCAAACAGATCAAGAATGTGTGATTACAAAGATAGAGGAAGGGGTTGCCACGGTTGAATTCGCCATCCCCCAAAGGGCGGCAACCCCGATGCAGTCGATCGTCTTTTATCAAGAGGAGGTCTGTCTGGGTGGGGGCATTATTCTAGAGCCGGGACCCTCCTTTTACGAGATGCAAAAACCTCTTCCAGACGTTGTAGGAAATTAGAATCTGTCCTCATCTATACTCACTTTGAGCTGTTATGAGTATAGATTCTTAAAACCAGCGGGCGATGCCGATCTTGCCTCCGTAAGCCCTCAGTCCATGCTTTTCATGGCTTAAGCTAATATTATAGGCACCGCCTAACTGGAGGCTCCACTCATCCGAAAGGTCATATTCCAGCATCGCAGAGTAACTAGGCCCTTCTGCAGAATTTGTGTCGCGGAAAAATTTCTCTATACGCGTATAGGTGCGGCTCCATGCATATTGAAAGGATCCGCACAAACGTAAGCCTTTCATTAAAGTGGCAGTTGCTTCCAGGGCGACGTAAGGGGATGCAGATTGAAATTTTTCCCGTTGGTGGCGCAAGCCAAATAAAGGAAGATGGACATGGGTGGTGAAATAGGTGTAAGCGCATCCTGCGCTAGGAGTGACTGTGAGCCAATCACAAATAGGAGTACAGTGGCCGAATCCCACGCCCGTACTTAAAAGCTCTCCTCGTCCTTGAGCGTAAATAAAAAATGGTTTTACAACCCATCCCTGTCCTTTTAAAATGCTCAAAGTAGCGTCTGAACGGACCGCAGCCATGTCGAGACGTTTGACTGTCTTATTGGACTCCAGGACATCTACATGGACATAGGCAGGACCAAGGTCGATTTTGCCGCAGCATTCGGCAGCTACTTGCTCTTGGTATGCCATCAGACAAAAAAAGATAGTAAGCGACCCAAAAAAAGAACGTAATAAAGGGTTCATCGACCGACCTCCAAGTAGACGTTAACGGAATATTGGCTGAGAGGATGAGGAAACGTGACTTAAAAAGCAATCGTTGACTTAGGGTAGATGTAAAGAAAAAAAATCTTGTAGTTGTGATCAGATCAGTTGAAGCAAGCAACCAGCTGTTTTGCGAGGCTATTTTTCCTTTCAAAGAGATAACCCCTAAAGGCTGATCACGATTTTCGAATCGCTCCCCTTGCAGATTCTGCAGTGCGTGTAGTTTTAATACGAACATTATGAAAAAATCAATTATTAAGCTGTCTATTTAAATACAGCTTCCTCTAATTTTTTTTCTTTCATTAAAAGCTATCACATGCGACCATGCAGTTTGTTAGTACTTGAATTTACTGTTTTTTTACTTTTTAATTGATGTCTAAAAACCACATGTAAAAGGAATCTTAATAAACTTTTTTTAATGTCTCGTCCATGGATTTGCCTTTTCCAAGAAGGCAAGTAAATGACTGAAGGCGATGTAACAAAAGGAATGTATATGAAAAAAGTACTCTTTATGGTGCTATGTCTATTTGCAGTCCAGTCTCTTCAAGCGCATGAGCAACACTACATGTGTGAAGCTTTAACAAAGATTACAGAAGAGACGAGTAAAGCTGATGGGTTTTATGAAACTGCTCTATCTTATGAAAATTTAGACAAATGGTTTAAGCTTTTAGTTAAGCTGGAAATTCCCGCCAAACAAAAGCAAGAAATTTTATTGGATTGTCGAGACGACATCAACTTTCTTTCTTCTCAGTTTTTAACTTTTTTAGAACATCTTTATGATGAAGATCATGAGACCATCCCCGTTCAGTATAATGGGGAGTCAGCAAATGCCTTTGTGAATTTAGACAAAGAGCGCTTTGAACAGGAAAAAGCAAGTTATGAAAAATATTCTATATTTAAACCCTTTCTCCTTGATAAAAAAAATTTAAAAAAAGTGAAGCCGAAAACCTGCTACAATTTTGTAGTCAGCACACAAGGTGAAATCATACTAGGAGATCTTCAAGAATATGACGAACTGATGGAAGGTGATAAAAAGATTCTCCTAGCTCCAAATCATGCTCTTTTAGCTAAAGGAGAATCGGTAATGACAGCTGGGGAAATCACCCTCATTGGAGACCGTGAATTTAAATTGTGGATGATAGGAATGACCTCTGGGCATTATCATCCCGCTTCTGAGTCAAAAAAATATATTGTCGATGCATTGCTACGACTGGGAATACCACAAGAGCAGATCATCGTCTTTGGCTTTCAAATCCATAAATTGCCTTGGAAACTTTTAGAAGATGATAAGTGCAATCAATAATTTTGAAGAACGAATAGATACGGCGTGAAGACCTTTCAGAAGTGGTAAAGCGAAAGCCTCGGGACACCCGAGGCACGTTGTCAGATCAACACTTTCCAATCTATCAGTTCCCTTATGCCGTCTACTTTCTTATCAAAAAATACCAGAGCAGTAATAATAGACAAAAATGTGGACAGATCGTTTCATTACGCACCGATTTGCGAATTTATTGATCGCCTTAGAGCATATCTCTGCTTAGGATGCTTCTAAGTCAATGGCAAGAATTGTACAAAGTCGATTTTAAGGGCTCTCATGCGTTTGTTTCATCCTCGAATAGCATTTTTTATTCTTTTGTTCTGTCTACCGCTGCTTTTTTTGCCCAAGATCAATCTGATCCGGATCGACCAAGAAACCATGACAGGAATAAGGGTAGACGACTTTTTTTTATTTGCTTTTGCCCTCTTGCTTGCCTGGGCTCATTTTTCGATTAGAAAAGGCTTGCTGCCTATTGAAAGCTGGATCGTAGCAATTACTTGTTTTTCTCTTTTCTCTTGGGTGATCAATAGAGGGCTTGTGACAATGCAAGTCCTCTATGCTCCTGCGTCCTTATTCCACTGTGTGCGTTTAATCGAGTACTTTCTCTTTTTTTATATTGGGCTTCTCGCTGCTCGAGCCTTTCGAGAACGGACTGTAGTGGCTTTATTTTTTTCTTGGAACTTTCTTCTTATGATCTTGCAACGATTGGGGATTGTTGGGGAATTTAGTTCCATTCACGGGTATTTGGCAGAGAGTACGTACCGCGTCTCAGGGATCGCTTCGTTTCCCTCTGAAATGGGGGCGTTGCTCAGTATGCTCTTTTGCTATTTCTTGTGGGCGCCTCTTCCACTGGGCGAAATTCAATCAAGAGTCTCTTTTTTCAAAGAAAAAAATTCCTTTTGGAAATCGATAAGGCCCTATCTTCTTTTTCTTCTCTTTCTTGTTTTAATTGTGATCACCGGTTCGAGAATCGCCGTTGCAGCCCTCTTCTTTTCTTTTATTTATTTTTTGATCGGGCAGACAAAAAGGCGGTCGATCCTTTCGATTGTTGCGCTTGCAGGGACGTTGAGCATTGCCCTCATTGCGGCTGTTCTTTTAGCTTTACAAACAGACTCCATTGCTGTGCGGAGCCAAGGGCTGCTTTCTTGGAAGAACATAGAGCTCGTTCAAAACGTTTGGGAATATACGAACATTTCCACTTCCCCGGATGCCTTAAGTCGTGTCGAATATGGGGAGTACGATATGAGCTGGTGGATCCGGATTCACAAATGGTGTTATGCTTTAAAAGCATATTTGTTAAATCCAGAGTGCTATTTGCAAGGGCTTGGTCCTGGGGCCATGGGCATGGCTTTGGATGGGGGATGGTTGCGGATTGTAGTGGAAAATGGATGGATCGGTGCCTTTTTTTATTGGAAGCTATTTTCGACCATTGTTCAGCAGTCTCAAGCCCTGAAATGGATTGTCATCGCATTTCTCATTAATATGATTTTCTTTGATATCTACCTAGCTTACAAGCCAATGAGCCTTCTTCTTCTGCTTTCTGGATATGAATATAGCTCAAAATTGCTTAATCCAAGGATCCGTGATGCCGTGGTTGCCTAAAATTGAGATCTTGATGGCAACTTATCAAGGAGCCCCTTATCTCGAGGTTCAACTCAATTCGATACTCAATCAAACCTATTCCAACTGCAGCTTGCTCATTCGCGACGATGGATCGAAAGATGAAACTCTCGAGATTCTTCGTGCTTTCCAAAGCCGTTTTCCAGAACGCATTTCTCTTTTGCCATCAGGGGAAACACGTGGAGTGATAGGTAATTTTTCGACCCTCCTAGCGCATTCCACGGCAGACTATCTCCTATTTGCTGATCAGGATGATTGCTGGCATCCGGACAAGGTGGAGCGTACCTTCCGCAAGATGCTTGAGTTAGAGGGATATGCAGGAAAAAAAACAGCGCTTTTAGTCCATACCGACCTTGCGATTGTAGATGCGGCTCTCCAGCCGCAGCGCCCCTCATTTTGGAAATATGCGCATTTATTCCCCCAGGCTAAACAGTTATCGCGGCTGCTGATGCAAAACATCGTGACAGGCTGCACGATGATGATCAATCGGTCTCTGGCAGAACAGGCTCAACCCATTCCTCAGGAAGCGATGATGCATGATTGGTGGCTTGCCTTGGCAGCAGCAGCGTTTGGAGAAATTGGTGAGGTTTCAGAGCCGACAATCCTCTATCGGCAGCATGGAAGAAATCAGCTAGGAGCCAAGGATAGGCGTCCTCTCTCTTTGCTGCTACAGGGAATGAAGAGCGGCGGCGAAGCACTGCAAAAAGGACGTTTAACGTTTGCCGCACAGCAAAAGCAAGGGGAAGTATTTCTTAAGAGGTTTCAAACGCTGCTGACGGAAGAACAGCGGCAAGTGCTTCATGCGTTTCTAGAGCTAGCGACAGCCTCTTCCCTCCGGAGAACCTATCTGATGCAACAACATCAGCTCTACAAACATGGAGCTTTACGCAACGCTGCCTTTCTGCTCCTATGAAGAAGCGGCTGTGTCGAGGATTGCGATCAAGCCATCTCTTTCAGGAGGCAGATAATTTTTTGTACTGGTTAATACACTTGATCTCATCCTCTTCTTTGGCAATAAAGTTTCCAGAAGCTGGATGACCTTTTTAAAGGTTTCTGTGTCTCGACTGATGACAGCTCCTAAAAAGCGAGGAAAGCCGGAGGGAAGTCTATCATGGACAAATTTTTCAAGAGTAATCGTTGATAAAGGATGATCCCAGAGTTTATAAAAAAATATGTAGTACGAGAGAAGGATAGAAGGTTTTTCCGTTTTGGCGATTTCTTCTAGGATAGCAGCCGTTCTTGGGTCTCGTTCATTCTGGTTAATATGGAAAGAAGGATCCAGCTTACATATTACAGCGAAGGCGTCACGTAAGGCATGGAATGTTGATCGACCCTGCTCAAGTGTAGGCTTTTTTAGAAAAACATTTTTCGCGATCTTTCCCAATATCGCATCTCCAAGAGCATTTGCTGTTGCTACAAAACATTTCGCGTAAACTTCCGGTTTATTTCTTAGTGCTAAAAGACTTGTAGAAATAGTGTTCAACATTATGTCTGAGAACTTACCAGTATCTGAATCATAACTCATAGTAATCAATTTAGAAAATAAGTCGTGAGCAGAACTATGTTTATAAATTTGTTTAGTTATAAAATTACTAAACGATAGTTGTTGTCTAATACTGAGGTTTTCTATGATCAATTTAACAATTGAGTTGTTTTCGTCTATAACTAATATGTTATATAGAATATTACTCCAATTGTTTGGGCACTGTTTTAAAATTAAATTCCAAACGGTAAGAAAGCTGATGGGATCTTTTATTTTATTTGAATCGACTTTTTCTCCTCCAATAACGCTGAATGCCGTCGCATACGTTGCTAGCGTAGAATGTTTACTGAGCTCGAGCATGAGCATTGCTAAAGCCGAATCATCTTGCTTCATGCGTTCAATTACTTTGTCAGGAGATAACTCTTGTGTTTGAATGCGAATTACGAGATCTGTAACATCTTCAATACCATACTTTTCAGTCGATACCTTTTCTTCCCCTTCTTCTAGAGACTTGGCGGCTGGCAGAGAAGTTGATAAAGGAGTTGGGAAAAAAAGGGGCTGTATTGCGGGTGGAAGAATTGCCTGAGGAGGTGTGGGAACCGATAGTTGGCTCATGGGTTTGGCAGGCGGACTATCAGTAGAGGGTCTAGTATGTGATTCAGCAGATATATAAGCTTCCTTTACAGGGGCTTGACTCATGGATAGGGCTTGAGCTGCAGTAGTAGTGACAGTTTGTACAGTATTTAAGTTTGAAGAACTCTCTGGTTCGGTACTAGAGGAGGGTTCGACCACGTGGAATTTGAAACGGCTTCGCAGTCCGAGTTTTAGGACAAGCATGATCAAAGGGGCGGCAACTGTACAGTAGAGAAAAACTTTTACAGCAACAGACAACCATGAAGGAGCGTCCTTTTCATCAATCTGGACGGTTCCTTCCTGGGAAGGAGTCGCTGGGGTGATGACTTTCGCTCTTCTATTTCCTAAGGTCCATTTATGTCCCGCAAAGTCTACTTCTTTGTGTCCTAAAAAGAAAAATTCGTCTACCGTACCCAGGAAAGTGCGTTCTTTATAGGCAATTGCATCAAAAAACTCCAACTTGTCCATTAAACTTCTCCTATTTTAGTTTCATTATAAAGTAATAATTATTGAGAGGTCAAGTTCGATTTATTTGAGTTTTAACAAAATGTTTAGGTTATGGCATAATCCTCGTGACAGAGTACAGAAAAAACGCGCGGTTTGTTCATTTGGAGTGCGCGTCGCTTGCGACCGCTTTTAATTGCAGCGTATTCGCAGGTTAAAAACGGTCGCAAGCGACGCCCACTCCAAATTTGAACCCGGCAACTAGAGGTGTCTCGATGAAGCAAATGCCCAAAATCAAAAAATTGATTAGTGACTGCCGTCTCCATTTTTCGCATCTAGGGCGCCTTGTTTTGCAGGCAATGCGGAGGCCTTACCGGATGCGTCGTCTGCGGATCGTATTAGGCAGCGTGATTTCAGGGCTGCAGAAAAGCTTGTATGAGCATCCGATTCCGCAATCCGGGCAGATGGAGAGGCTCAAAACGCTCACCCAGGGCTTACACTCTCTTCTGCCTCATGACAGCCGTTTCTCTTACTCCATTCTGATGCCCGTGTATCATCCGAAGCCAGACTATTTTCAGTTGGCGCTGGAGTCTGCCTTGCAGCAGTCTGCTCCTCATATGGAGCTGCTCGTGGGATTTGATGGAGTGCAGCCGAAAGAGGTGTATGCGGTAGCTCATGAATTGCAGAAGAGCTATCCTGACAAACTGCGTTTAATACAGTTAGACAGAACGAAGGAAAAAGGCGGTATTTCTGCGACGACCAATCTGCTTGCCGCTCAGGCGCGAGGAAATTTCTTACTTCTGATGGATCATGACGATTGGATACGCCCTGATCTGTTATATCGTTATGAACAAACGTTACGGCTATTGGATTGTCCGGAACAGGGGGTGCTTTATTGCAATGAGTATAAGATTAATGAGCAGAGCCAGCCGATCCCGCACTCTGAATCGAAGAAGCCAAACCGGCCTCCTTTTCCTTACCTTTTCGTCAATTACATTTGCCACTGCCTGCTGATCCCAAAAGCGCTCTGGGAAAAAGTAGGGGGGGAGCGTTCTCAGTACGATGGAGCGCAGGACTATGACCTTGTGCTAAGGCTCGATTTGGCAGGAGCTTCTTTTTACAATGTGCCAGTCTACCTTTACGCATGGCGCGTCCACGCACAGAGTACCGCGGGCGACGTGATGCATAAACCTTATGTCCTCAATGCAGGCCTAACAGCCATGCGGGACTATGTGCGGCAAAAGGGGTTAAATTGGCAGATAGAGCATGGGGAGATCCCCACCACATTCCGTGCAATTCCTCATTTGCCCAGTACACCGACAGTCCATGTGATCATCCCCTATCGAGACCAGAAGATTTTGACTCTTTCCGCGGTCAATCACGTATTAAAACAGCGGGGAGTCCACGTGAAGATTACCGCTGTGGATAACAATAGCAAAGACTCTACCATTGCAGAAGAGCTGCAGAAGCTAGGGGTGGAATGGCTGCCTATTTCCGAACCTTTTAATTACTCACGTCTTAATAATTTAGCCGTTCAGCGAAGCCAGATTGGAGCTTCCTGCGATCTGCTGCTTTTTTTAAATAACGATGTGGATCTTCGCGAGGATGCAGTTGAAGAACTGTGCCGCTGGATTCATGAGCCTCAAGTGGGAATGGTAGGATGCCAGTTGCTTTACCCCCATGGAAATCTACAACATGGAGGTGTGGAGGTTGATGAAAAAATGGGGATAGAACAAATGGGGTGGAGGCATGGAGAGCAAGGCGTGCCCTTGAGTTTTCTTGGAAAGAGCCGTGTGATCCGTGTAGTGGATGCAGTGACAGCAGCTTGCGCGCTCGTAAAAAAAGAGAATTTTGTTCAGGTGGGAGGGTTTGATGAAGTCTGGTACCCAGTGGCATATAGTGATACCAATCTAGCCTCAAAATTGAAAGCAAGAGGACTCTTTTGTTTGTACACGCCCTATGCTGTAGGCATTCACCATGAGAGTGTTTCTCGTCAGTTGGGCAATGTAGAAGATTACGAGGAATCCCGCTGGCTTCATGAGCAGGTCATGCAACGAGGACGTAAATAAAATCTATTACAATAGTGTGTGTCCTAAGTTTTGTCGATATAGATTTTAGTGACCAAATAAATAACAGGATGAGATAGGATTTAAAGGATAAAATCAATTAGAAATATTTCTTTTGATTTTGTATATCCTGCAGATCTTGTTGTTTTTATAATATAATTTCTTCAGCAATTTGCCTCCTATCTGACAACATTGTCTTATCCTGAGAGCTGCCAGGGATGGCCTAAGGAAACTCCTTGGATAGAGGGGGCTGTTTTGAATAGGCTGCTCTTACGCCGAGGATACACAGCAAACTTCAGTGTGACTTCGTCTCGGATAATATGTTTTTTATTGTGGATGAAGCAGTCTAGTTTAAGAAGATAGTCTCCTTCATGAAAAAGTTTGGCATCGATTTTCAGTTTAGCTTGACGGCGTCCCGGCTGGAAAAAAAGGTGCATCTGATCCAGATCGTCCATCGTGTGGCCACGCGCGAGGAGTTGATTCCTCTGGTTCCAAACCCCTATGCCTAAACAAAAATTGGGGTCCGGCCGCAGCACTTCATAGTCGATTTCCACATAGGTAGATTCATCTTGATAATAGAATTCGCGCAACCCTTCTGTTGGTTTTAAGGAAACACGGAAAAAGCGGATATGTTCGTCTCCGATTTCTCCTTCCCATTCAAGGCCTTCTACTCGGCAGCTCCGCATATATTGATGAGCCACTTCTTCTGCATGTCCGAATGCTTTCACTTGGCCCCGATCCAGCCAGATCGCCCGGTTACACAAGGTTAGGACAGACCCAATATCATGGCTCACAAATACAATCGTTCTTCCTTCTTGTTTGCTTAAGCTATTGAGTGTTTTCAAACATTTTTCTTGAAATTGTGCATCTCCCACAGCAAGAACTTCGTCCACGATTAAGACGTCTGGATCTAAGTGTGCGGCAACGGCAAAACCAAGCCGGGTATACATTCCGCTGGAATAACGTTTGACGGGAGTGTCCAAAAATTGTGCAATTTCTGCAAAAGCCACAATTTCGTCAAACTTTCTCACAATCTCCCTTTTTTCCATTCCTAAAATGGCCCCATTGAGGAAGATGTTTTCCCTGCCGGTGAGTTCTGGATGAAATCCCGTGCCCACTTCTAAAAGGCTTGCGACACGTCCGCGCATCCGAATGCTTCCTTCTGTGGGAGGCGTAATGCGGGCTAGAATTTTTAATAACGTCGATTTTCCCGCCCCATTTCGCCCGACAATTCCTAAACGATCTCCGGGATGGATTTGCAAGCTGACATTCTGGAGAGCCCAGAACTCTTCCTTCTCCTCTTCTTTACATCGACTTTTTGAGAAGCGCAGTCGATCAGCAAAATGGCGCGCCTTTTGCGATAGTGTTTCCACTAATGTTCTATAAGGGGAGGCAGAGTGGCAGAGAAGGTATTTTTTTGAAACGTTTTGAATGTCAATCATACTGGTCATATTTTTAAATCTCGTCAGCAAATGAACGTTCCATCTTTCGGAAATAGCAGAATCCCGTCGCCAAAAGCGTGAGGGAGATAGCGACCGAGGTGAAGATATTCCACCCCATCCCAGGGTAGGAGACCTCCAAAAAGGTCCATCGGAAACTGTCAATCACTCCGACCATTGGATTTAGGGCAAACACCCAGCGCCAGCTTTCGGGAATTGCAGAGGTTCCATATCCTACAGGGGAAATAAACATGCCGAATTGAACAAAAAACGGCACGATGATCTTGAAGTCGCGATAGCGAACAGTCAAGGCAGAAAGCCAAAAGGCCATTCCACTTGTGAGGGTACATGCCAACAAAATGGCCAACGGAGAGGTGAGAAAAAACCAAGGGGATAGCTGTTGTGTGAGAGCTCCCCATCCGATTAAAACCAGAGTGGCGATGGCAAAATCCACGAGATTTACAAGAATCTGCGAAAGAGGCAAAAGGATTCTTGGGAAATACGTTTTCGAAATCAGGTGGGAATGATTGATCAAGCCATTAGTTCCATCGACGACAGAGCTGGCAAAAAACTGCCACGGGAGGGTGGCGGCTAAAACGAATAGACCATAGGAAAGATGTTGATCTGCAGAAAAACGGGCCACTTTTCCAAACACAAAGGCAAAGACGGCCATGTTAAGAAGGGGTCGGAATAGGGCCCACCCCACTCCAAAAACCGCTTGCTTGTATCGAACTAGTAGATCGCGCCAAACAAAAAAATAGAGGAGTTCGCGGTAACTGACGAGGTCGTGGAAATAGCGTCTCGAAGCTTGCGAGGGGAGAATTAAAAGTTCTTCAATAGTTTTATGTTCCTGCATTTCTGCCTCCTCACCATTCCATACAGAATAAAGGTTTATCCTTAATTTTGAAATCTCTAGATGAAAAATCACTCAAAATGGGTGCAAACAAAGCGTTAAGGAAGCTTTTTCCTTGGGTGACTAAAAAAGCCTTGTCGCCAACGCTTGATTATATCCCTATCGCTTGAACCTATCCTGCTAAAAAATTTAGCGGGATAAGGTTTTATCGATAACCAAAGATAAAGCGGGTTTACATCAGCAATTTCCGCTGGAAAAAAACATGGTTCAGAGAAAACTCTTAAAAAGGATAACTAAAAATTTTTAATACTATTGTTTTTTAAACAATGTTAATATAACATAATTCCAATAAAAAAGGGTGGAGTATGGATTGTATGCAGCTTAAAGTATCTAGAGAATCTATTTCGGGAAGGCTTTTTCATGATTGTGAAAAGCTGGAGAAAGCGAAATGTTCTGGAATTGCACGTGCGGTAGCTCGTCTTTTTTTGATGATTGTGATTCCAATCACAGCGCTTGCTGATTTGGCTGTGACTGGGCTGTCCACGCTGCTCATTTTTCCACTTTATTGTTTTGGTCCCAAACAACATTTGCTCCACACAGCGACCGCCCTCGTTCTATTTGTATCAAGTCCGGTGGTCATGGCAGTTTATCTTCTTTCTGGAAAATTTATGGTCAATCTCGTAGAGACTCCATTTTTTCGTTGTCCAGTTGCAGCTCCATTGAGCATGATTCCTTTTCCTATTTTAGAGCAAAATAATCCAGATCAAAGCGGGTCAGGCGCTTGGAGTTCAAACCGATCTGAAGTGATAGAAGAAATGGGTGTGTTTGCCCCGCCTTTTGAGCGGGAGCCTGCTGCTTTCCCCGTAGCAGAGCCTGATGTCTCCTTTCCGATTGAGTTGGAGCCTGCTATTTCCCCCTTAGCAGAACCCGATCCCTCTTTTCCGATGGTAGAATTTCAAAAGACCTACGGTTTTTCGTTTACGTTGAGTCCCATCACCGCTGCAATTGCTGATCAACAATGGAGTTCTGTCCCGGGCTTATTAAAGCAAGATTTGAAACGGTTGTCTGAGTTGATTACGCTCACGTTTCCGACTGGTGAAAAAAGAGAAATTGGGTTGTTAGACTTTATGGTTCGTATGATGCCTGTTCAAAGAGAGAATGACGAGGCATGGCGGTGGTACCATTTTCCATCATATTCTTCTTCTTTAATACAGACTTGTCGGGCTTTTAGCAGACAAAGAGAGCGTTTATTTGGCTGATGAAGAGGATGGGGTAGAGAGGCAAAAATTTATGTGTGCTCTAATGAGCTTTTCTCCTTTGAATGAAAGTATCCGCGGAATGATTCTGGAAATTGCAGGCAAAAGTGTGCTAAGAGCAGGGGTGGACTTACTGAGTTCTCCTCTTGGAGAAACCATTCAGGTTTTTGTGTGCTATGCGAATGCTCATGACGAGCTCACTCCGGATATTCAGGAAAAAGGGCGTCTATTGGCTGGAGTTTGCAAGGCGATGATGAAGAATACGTTCTTGCACCAGAGGGTGGAGTGGGGATTGTCTTTAGTAATGCCCATTGCGTATACCAGCGAGGCAAGGGCTCTTCTGGAGGGCTTGATAGAGGAGATGACCAAATGCCCTACCGAGACCACTTTTGAACAAATTGAACGATTTCTATCACATCTTATTTCTCTTTCCGAAGCTCCGTTAATCAGCTGGGGTTTTTATTTCAGCCTGCTTGAAAGTGCTCAAAAACTTGTGGCTTGCATGGACGCGCCGCCCTCTGGTTTAATGCCTCATGCAAAGCGGATAATGACTCTAATCACAAAAATAAAAAAGGGTGGCTTTAAGTACGACGATCGTCTGATCGCTTTTTTAAATGCACTATTAAATAAGCTCTCTTTGAGTTGTGTTTTAAATATGAATATTCCTGCCTGGTATAGAGAAATCAGAAGTATAAATTCAGGTAAGATCCTTCAGTTTGTTGTGGCAAAAATAGCGGAGAGCGAACTTCCCATAGAGGATAGGTATTTGCGGGACTATCTCGATGTCTTGGATACAGACATGCTGCCCGAAATGGCTCAGATAATCGCGAAAATTCAGAAAAAAATGCCGATCTGCTGGGCGCATTTCTTCAAAAACAGTATAGAATCACGAGCCGACGCGCTCGCATTTCGAAAAGGTGTTCCGCCTCAAGCAGGCAGTTCTCTCGCTCAGTATCTCGATATTCTTAAAAGGGTGCTAGCAAAAGCCTTTTGCGAGGAGAGTTTTGCCTTTGCAAATGAATGCGTAGTGACGGGAGCAGCGGATCGTCGGATGACCCGTCGTTGGGAGAAAAGTAAAAAGAGGATGGACGTTCTTGAGAGCCAGGTGAGGACACGAGATGCACACTTTGAAGTGGAGAAAAATATTGAAATCAGTCGCTTCACAAGAGTCTTCAATCAGAAAATTTCAAAATATTCTAAAACAACAGAAGACTTGAATGGGAAGGACAGGCAGTTTTTCATCACGTACCTACAGAATCTATATTTAGATTATTTGAAGGACGTGGAAAAAATCAGAGGCGAGTATTTACAAATAGACGCTGATCTAGAAGAGGAAATGGGAAAAAATGGATTCATTAAGGTGACAGAACCTTGGTATCGTACTGGGCGGATAAAGAGGATCGATGAAGCTCTGCTAGGGGCGGGAACCACTTTTCCCGTATTACTTCTCCCGATCGTGGAGTCCTATCTCGGCATGCATGATTCTTTAGCAGACGCTCCTACCCCTGCTCCCCACAAGCCCAAACAGATGATCGTGATAAGCCCACTGTCATAGAGATACTACGAGGCGTGATTTTTTTCGTTTTACGCTAGCTGAAAGCTAGAAAGAAGTGCAAAAGAGTATTTTTACTAGGTCTTCTATTCTTCCAGAAAAATTAATATATTGTTTTTTAATTTAGATTAAGCTATCATATTTATATAAAGTAAGTACCATTTATAAAGGTGAAGGATGAGTTGCATTCTTAATGTTTCTAGAGAGTCTGTTTCGGGAAGGCTGTTTCATAATTATGAAATGCTAGAGAAGACGAAATGCCATGTGATTGCACGTGCGATCTCCCGTCTTTTTTTGATGGTTGTCATTCCACTCGCAGCCCTTGCCGATCTGACTGTGACAGGATTGTCTACATTGCTCATTTTTCCACTCTTTTGCTTTGGCCCTAAACAACATTTACTCCATACAGCGACTGCTTTATTGCTGTTTGTCTCAAGTCCCCTAGTGATGGCGATCTATCTCTTGTCCGGAAAATTCAAGCCCTTTCACCTTGTAGATACTCCATTTTTGCGTCGTCCCACTAAAATTCCATCGGTCACCGGTGAATTAATTCCGGTCGTGGTCGGGGTTGCAAAAGGGACAAGCTTAAATCAAACTGAACAAGAGCCAACTCCTATTTTCCAAGTAGCCGATGTTACTTGCTCTTTTCAGATGGCAGAGTTTGAAAAATCCCATGGCTTTTCATTTACACCAGATCCCTTAACTCTTGCCATTGCAAGCCAGCAATGGGGGGATGTGACTCGCCTGCTACGGGCAGATTTGGCACAAGTATGTAAACCCATGACGATCGCATTGCCGAGCGGCGAGAAGAAAAAAATAGGGTTGCTAGACTTTATCGTCCGCATGATGCCGGTTCAGAAAGATGAGAAAGGAAAATATAATTTTCTCTCTAAAGATTGCGAGAATATCCAGGAGATCTGTGTGCTTTTGGAAACGAGAATGAAGGAGATCTACCTCTCTGATGAGGAAAATCAGCTAGGAAGGCAGAAGTTTATGTGTGCCCTCTCTAACATGGCTCCATTGGACTCGAGTATCAAGAGCTGTAAGGCATTAGCCGTGAGAATTGCACAAGCAAGTGTGTGGGGAGCGGATGTTGACTTGTTGAATTCTCCACTAGGAGAAACAATTCAGGCTTTTGCAAGAGATGCTCATTTGCTAAATTGGTCAGAAAGATCTGGTCAAGCCGATCATCTTGCTGAAATCTACGGAATCATAAGCGTTAACGCTTCTCTTGAACAGAAAATGAAGTGGGCCGCTGAGATTCTTATCCCTAGTTTCCCTAGCCCCTATACAGCACTTGGGATTCTTAGAGAGCTAGTGGATGAAATATGCGCTACACCTGCAGCCAATGTTGAGCAAGCAAGGACGTTTTTACTGGCGCTGATTGGCCTTTTTGAGAATCGAGCGGCCCGTCCTGCTTATTCCCCCACGCTTGCCGCTTCTAAAAAAATTATTGCAAATATGAAATGGGAGAATTCTAGCTTAATGCCTCATGCAACATTAATGATGAGAGCAATTGCAGCGACTATCAAAGATGAAATTCCTCGAAATCAGCAGGCTCAAATCGATTTCTTTAAAGCAATCCTAGAACGGCTTTCTTTGGAAGAGATGGCCCAGCTGAATATTCCCAGTCTATCCGAGTCCCTGGGAGTGGCCTGGTTAGGAGAAATGTGTGAAATTTTTATGAGAAAAATGGCGGAAAGCGGACGCGTCGTAGAAGATCGTATCTTGTTGGATTGGTTTGAGTCCTTATTATCGGACAAATTTAAGCCAGAACGTCCATACCTGAATCTCTATAGGCAAAATATTTTGCCTAAAGTGGAGCAAATTATTTTAAAAATCAAGGGAAGGATCATCGATGTAAAGTGGGTGCATCTCTTAGTATTGAGAGTGGAAGCTGAAAAACTTCGAGGAGGCCGGCAATCTCTTGAGATCATCAAGGGATATCTTGAGCTCCTGAGCGGGGTGTTAAGTAAGGTATCTGTGGAAGATCATGAGACCTTTGCAAAACAATTTTTAGCGCAATTAGCAAGCAATTCCAATTTCTATTTCTCTAAGAGAAAAATAGAGAGTATTTCGACAGAACTTCAGAAACTGGATGAGCATTTTAAGAAAGAACGAGATGATAAACTTATGTTTCTAAAGAAAAGTTTGCGTCAACCAACTTCAAAACTTTCTAAGACCACGGATGATCTCAGTGGGGTCATGGCTCAGGCTTCCATAGCAGGAATGGCTGAGATTTATTCAAGCTATTTGGAAAAAATGGAGGCTATTAGAAAAGAGTATCTAAAACAGGACGAGGAGGTGGAAAAGACAATAAGAGAAAATGTTTATCATACAATTATTGGGCCAGGATACCGTGCTGCAAGGGGGCGGGTGATCGATGAGGCTTTACAAAGCGCCGGAATGGCTATTCCAGAGACCCTTTTGCCAATCATTGAGTCTTATCTTGGAATACATGATTCTCTAGAAGGCATTCCTTCTCCCTCTCCATACAAGCCTCAACGCATGATCGAAGTACAGGCGCTTGCATAGAAGGAGAGAAGAGGACAAAAAGGACCTAAAGGACTTCCGGGACAAGGATGGTCCTTTTTGTCTTTTTAGTCCTTTCCTCTGTCCTTTCGGTCCTTCTTATTGCTGTTGATTTTTTTCTATACTTCCTTTATGCTCCCTCTTTCTATTAATAATACGACTGGATCAAATCTATGGATGCTACGAAAAAACAAAGACTCAGCAAGTGGATGGCAGCTTCTGGGGTCGCCTCTCGGCGCGCCTCGGAAGAGCTGATTTTCTCCGGTAGAGTGCGTGTGAATGGAGAGAGGGTCAAACTCCCCCAAACTTTAGTAGGTCCCGAGGACCAAATATTAGTGGATAACCAAGCGATTGCGGCGCCTGAAAAAAAAGTATACTATATTCTCAATAAGCCTGTCGGTTATATTTGCTCTACAAAAAGCGATCGTCCCGCTCGTCTAGTCCTAGACCTTTTTGAAGAGGGTGAAACGCGCCTTTTCACAGTAGGGAGGCTGGATCGAGATACCTCTGGATTGCTTCTGGTGACAAACGATGGAATTTTTGCAAACCGAGTCATTCATCCTTCCTCTAACATCACAAAAGAGTATTTGGTCAAAACGGATCAAGAAATTACCCTGGATCATCTTTCTGCCATTTCTCATGGAACTGCGGTGGAAGGGGTCTTTGTCAAACCAGTCTCGGTAAAAAAAGTGCGGAAAGGAACGCTAAAGGTGATCATTCGAGAGGGAAAAAAGCGAGAAGTGCGTGTGTTGCTAGAGGCTGCTGGCCTTACTGTGCGTGAACTCACGCGCATTCGTATCGGAGGCTTGCATTTGGGAACTCTTCCAGTGGGGACATGGCGCGCAATGACCGAAGCGGAAAAATGTGCAATTTTTGGCAGCAAAGCAGGTGAGTGTGAAGAGTAATAAGCGTAAGAAAGATCCGACTCCAGACCTTGACCTCATGATCCCTTTGCTCATTGGAATTTGGCGCCGTTTTCACAAAGAAGCAGGGCCTCCCGACCAGTTGCAGACACGCGAATTCCGGCGCGTTGTAGGAAGCATACGTGCCTTGATGGAAGGTTTACAGCCCGATGGGGAGCTCATTGGAACTGACTATTTTAAAGAGCCTTCTCTGCTTACCTCTTATCTTCTCTATCAATGGATCATTCACTACCTTCAAGGAATGTCCTTACTAGGGGAGTTGCCTCGCCCTCCCCGGCGCGTGCTAGATCTCTGCAGCGGACCAGCGCCCTTTGCTTTTGCTGCTTTAAAGCATGGGGCCCAAGAGGTAGTTGCGATAGATCAAAATGAAGCTGCATTACGCTTGGGTGCGGAAGCATGCGGCCGTTCTGGGTATCCGTTAACCGTACGGACATCCAACTGTTTAAAAGAGCGTTTACCTGTGGAAGGAACGTTTGATTTGATTATTTTAGGTCATTGTTTGGAGGAGTTATTTCCCGCCTCCAGCGCAGGATGGATAGAAAGGCAACAGCAATTTATCGAGCAGCTTTTCAAGCGTTTATCCCCCGATGGGTTTCTACTGATTGTGGAAAATTCTCAACTCGAAACAAACCGCCGGATTCTTAGGTTGAGAGATGCCTGTGTGGAAAAAGGCGTGCCTATACAGGCTCCGTGTGTGTGGAGGGGAGCATGTCCCGCTTTGCGTACAAAGGATAGTCCATGCTACGCACAGAGAGAATGTGAAAATCCATTTTTTATTAAAGAGATTCAAAGAGCTTTAAAGATCAATTTAAGTTCTTTGAAAATGAGCTATTTGATTTTCCGTCATCCTGAGGCAGAATGGCCTGTTCTGCCCAAAGAGCCTCTATACCGTGTCGTAAGCCCTCCTATAGAAACCTATCATGGCAATAGATTTTATCTTTGTGGAACAGATGGCAAAAAAACTTTAGGTTCTCATTTACAGGAACCCTCTAAAGCCTTTAAATTCTTGAAACGGGGAGAGCTCATTTCCGTCACGGGCGGGTTAGAACAGGAACATTCTATTGATCTTGTCAGCGGAGCAGTTCTTTCTATCGAAGCTGCGTGTGGAAAGCCTCTTCCAGAAGTTCTTAAATAGGAATAGAATAGGATAAGAAGGATATATAGGATAGGAAAGAAAGCAATTCCGGAAATATCCCTTGCGCCTTTGTGTTTCTTTGAGAACAATTTTTAGGTGTTATCTATGTCTCTTCCCTCAGCAATCAAGAAAATCAAACAGCTTCACACTTTAAAGGACTCTTTAGCAAAAGCGATTGCAAATTTGGAACAATTGACTCATGCCAGGGAGGCAACTCCTCTTGCCCCGATTACCCACTTATGCATCAAAGAGAATCTAAAAGCGATTGAGGAGTCTGCCTCAGGCCTGAAAGGCAAAATGACGGTGATCAAAGAGTGTATTTCTCTATTTTTTTCAAAACAAGCCAGAGATCAGCTTAAACAGAGACGGCAGATCATCCAATCGATCATGGAAGATGCGGTGAATACAATTAAACGCAGCGCTTTTTTGATTGAAAAACTGAAGAAAGGAACTTCTACCGAGCAGCAGCTTGTGAATTCTACGCTCTCTACAATCAAGCGGTTCAATGCGATTGTAGAGGATCAACAACGTTCTTCTTCATGGAAGACAGAACTTACTCGTTTCTTGGATATGTGTACGTGGGCATCGGCTGTAGAACAAAAAATTTTCCGCGAGCGGATCGATCTGCCGCGGCACCGTTTAATCCAGTACCACAAGACTCATCGAGTCACCAATCGCCATCTGGAGGATGCAGGGGGGAATAGAGATCCTTTATCTGCCCAAGAAGCAGATGCTCTCCGAGTAAAAGCGGGTCGATTGCTTAGCATGCAGCGGATTAAAGTCTCTGCTGAAAATTTACTCGCGATTCGGATAGCACCTATTCGTTATGCGTTAGACCCGACTACTTCGACCTCTACACTGAGTTTGACAATTCATCCTCTTCCTGGTTCCGAAATTACGGTTCAAGGCTCATTTAAGCGGGATGAAACATTGTATGCTTGGACGACGCCGCTCCCAAAAAGCTTTCAGTTATTTACTTCCATTCAAATGATGGGATTTCCTCACCCCTCACAATACGTTGGTTGGGCATTGGCCACTCCTTTTGTCCATGTGGTTCCTTACTATCTGGAAAAAACTCCCCATCTAAAAATGCTTTTAGAACGGACAAAAGCCTTGGAGCTGGAGTGGTTCTTAGGCAGTCCTTTATTTGAACGCGCTTGCACTCTATTGCATAAAAAACGAGCGACCTTTATTCAACACAAGCAGGACCTTCTTCCCCTGCATCGTAACCTCATGCAAGCGATTGTTCGAGCAAACAATCAAGTCATTCCACCAGATGCGTTGAATAATTTTTTTATTTATCTTGAGGAAAGTTTGTCTCCCATGGAAATGCTTTCTTTTTTTTATGAACAAGTGGTTTCTTGTATGATGATTCAGCCTCTCGTGAGAGTAGAGGAAGGAGCATTAGAGCGCAGCGAGGGGGAAGAAGGGGAAAATTTTTCACAGGAAATGGGGATGAAAGTATTTGGAGAAGAGCAACAAAAAGGGCTGCAACAACTCTCTTTAAATACCCAACACCCAGAACTCGCTTGTCTCCTTGGAAGCTGTATCGGAGAGGCTGCTGCAGCGATGATGACCCAATATTTTCCAGGCATCCAGCAACAAGTTGCTGGATCTCTGACTCTTTTTCAAAAAAAAATGCAAACTGCTGCTTTTAGGCAATGGCGCATCTTTTTGGAAGAGCTTGAGGGGGCGGTCGAAGGCAATTGCCATATGGGTGAATATATGGAGGAGTTGCTAAAGGCAGATATTGCATTGTTTGATGCAAATTCCTTGCCTTTGAATTCTCCCGAATCACAGTTTGTTGCTGAGATGAGTATATATACAAGGCCTAATGATGTTAGATAAACCACATGCACTCCGTTCTCTTTCTTTAGAAGTAGAAGGCAATAAACTAAGAGCCGTACTCCTCTCTATTGCGAAAAAAATTGTATCGATCGAACGTGTATTGGAAATAGACCTCCCTGTCCAAGAGATTGGTGCGGATCATGTAAATGCAAACAATCTGAGAAATTGGGATTTAAATCCCCTTCACGCAACTGAAGAGGGGCAGCGCCTTCGTTATCTGATCAAGCAACACCTCACCGTTACAACCCTTATGAGTGATGAAGTGCTTGTACGTGCCCTGGAGATTAAACTTAAAAAAGAACGAGATATTGAAGCTGCCCTCCCTTTTCAGGTTGAACCGTTACTTCCTTATCCAATAGAAAATGCGTTGTTGGATAAAATAAAAATAGGTCAAACCTCTGATAGCACGCTGTTGACAGTGATTGCCGCTCGAAAGGAAATTGTTAAAAGACACCTTGATTTCTGGAAGAGCAGATTGGAGATGGAGCCAGAAGTCGTTTCAGCCGTTCCTGTTGCCCTTGCCGCATTTAGCCGATCTTTCTGCCCGACTATGCAAAAACCGCATTTTGTTGTCCATTTAGGAAAAGAGCAGACGGCCTGTGTTCTTGTGCGCGAAGGAAAATTGATCGCCTCTCAGTCGAGTATGCTTGGGCTTGATTTACTGATTCATGCGGAAGCTCAAGAGACTCAAAGCAGTTATGTCAACGGGTACGCGAGCCTTTTGAGGACCTCTTTTGGAACTCTCTCTCAAAAAGATCGACCTTTGCTGCATACGACGTTGGAAAACTGGCGATTGGAGATCACACGGCTTCTTTACGCGATTGGAAAGCAAAATAAAGAGGGTCCAGTTCAAGATATCCTCTTCACGGGTGAAGGAGCTTTATTCACAGAGTTATGCGTTCTTTATGCAAGCCAACTCAAAAAAGAAACTCTTTTATGTACGGCTCCCGTAGGATGCACACTCCCTATTTCTCAATTACAGCGATTGGCTATCCCAATTGGCGGAGCGCTCAGCGTACTCCCTAATTTTCCCGATAGCATTAATTTTCGGCAGCAAGAATTTGCATATCCTGCTCCATGGAAATGGTTGAAAAAGCCCTTTGGGATCTACTTTGGGTGCTGTCTATTTACCGCTTGCGCGCTCTATTTTTATGGAGTTGTTGACAGGAGGCATCAAGAAAATGCAATGAAACAAGAGTATGTCACTCTTTTAGGGGTCATGAACAAGTCTCACGCAACTGTAGAAAGTGACTATGTAAAGAAATCCCCTGGAGAGGAATCGGTGTTGGAAGTACAGCAGCTAACGCCGCGGCAGATACAAAATAGGCTTTTTTATTTGAACAAGGAAATGAAGGAAAATCCTGACCTATTTCCTCTACAGGCAAATATTCCTCGCGTCAGTGATGTGTTAGCATGGCTTTCAACCCACCCTCAAGTCACTGCTGCAGTACAGCAGGAAATTCCAGTTTCCCCTCTTCAAATCGATAATTTTACATATACTGTTGTCAAGCGACCTGAACTCAAAAAACCATATGAGAGATATCAAGTTAAGGTGGAAATGGAATTTAGCAGTCCTACGGCAAAGCTTGCGAGAGAGTTTCATGACGCCTTGATTGCCCCAAATGATCTAGTGGATCCAAAGGCGGAGGTAAAATGGAGTTCCAATCGCGGCAAGTACCGAACCTCTTTTTACCTTAAGGATAGGACAACCTATATTCCGAGTAGCTCAAAAGGAGGAGGATAAGTGGTGTGGGATCAGATTTTTAAACAGCGCATGCTGATTTATTTCCTTATCATAGGGGTTATTCCCATCCTTGGAGTGTTGCTTTACAACCATACCCAGGCAGAAGAAACAGTGAATTTGATGGAATCGATCGATCTTATTCGGGAAAAAGCTGTGCAGAACGAAAAAAAGCAAGCTGTTAATATGGCCGTTCGCAACTATTATCGAGAAGCGGATCACTTTTATATAGATAAATATTTGGAAACATTAACTTTTTTAGAACCTGAAATCGAAAGTTTGCAAAAAACTTTAAGCAACAAAACAATTGCAGAAGATGAACAAAATAAAAAACGGTTAGAACAATTAACAGGGTCGGCAAACAGCCTCTCCTTTACTGAAGGAGTTGTGCAATCTTCCCCAAATTTCCAAGAAACGACAGAAACACTTGTTCGTCCGGTGGAAATCAATGGAGCTGACTTGCAAAAAATTTTAGCCTATGTTGAAGGGATAGAAATAGGCCCTTATCAGCCTGCTCTCCATCGCCCTCAACTCATGATTTTAGATTTTAAGCTTGATAGAAAAACAAATTTTGAAAAAAGCGAAGTGTTTACTTTGAACATGAAACTATTAAAGCGAGAATATTTGTGAACTGTTTTTTACGTTTAAATGGGTATGCGTTTCTAGGAATTGTTGCAGCCCTATCCTTTCAAGGATGCTCTACTTCATATTCGACTTATTTGTTCATGGAGCCTTCTTTAGCTAGTATTAGCATTGTGGATCGAAATGGTTTTTCTGAAACAATTAGCAACCAGGACAGGCTAAGGCAATATGAGGGAGTTGATTTTTTAAGTAATCATCCCTATCAAAAGGTTCTGCGGATCTATCAAAGAGATCGGGAGGGCAACATCCATGCCTATATCACAAGTTATCATCCCAACGGGCAGCCAAAGCAGTATCTGGAAATTAGCAACCATCGTGCTTCCGGCTCCTATCAAGAGTGGCATCCCAATGGAATACACAAGTTATCTGCTTGGGTGATCGGGGGAGAGCCTGATATTGACCCTTCTTCCCAACGCAGTTGGTTATTTGAAGGTTCTAGCCAAGTATGGGATGACGCAGGCCATCTTATCGCAGAGATTCCGTATGCGCATGGAGAGCTAGAAGGAACTTCTCACTACTACCATCTTAATGGAGCTATCTGGAAAAAAATTCCATTCTGTAAGAACCTCCAACATGGAACCGAGGAATGGTTGCGTGATAATGGAACCCTGTTTCAAAAAATAGATTACTGTCGAGGGGTAAAGCATGGACCCTCTTTCCGCTATTGGACCGATAATCGGTTGGCAGCAGAGGAAACTTACCATCAAGGCTTGCTTCAAACAGCTGTCTATTATTTGCCAGATGGGGAGATTGTCGGGTCTATCAAAGATGGGAAAGGAACGAGAGTTCTCTTTGGCAAAGATGCTGTGTGTGAGTTGCAAGAGTATCAACACGGTATCCAGGAAGGGCAGATAAAACTGTTTGCAGAGAATGGCATTCTTGTCCGTATCTATCACATGAAAAATGAGTTGAAAGATGGAGAGGAAGTGGAATACTATCCTCTTTGTTCTGCCGATGTCCCACAGCAACCGTCTCTTCTTATTCAATGGAGCCAAGGCAATATTCAAGGAGTTGTTAAAACTTGGTATCCCAACGGAGTGCAGGAAAGCCAACGCGAAATGAATCAAAATAAGAAGGATGGGATTTTAACTGCTTGGTTCGAAGACGGTAGTTTAATGATGATAGAAAGGTATGAGCAGGATAAGCTGATGGAAGGCCAATATTTCTTAAGAGGAGAAAAGAGTCCGTTCAGCGAGATTTATGGAGGCAAAGGAACAGCCACCCTATTTGATTCCAGAGGAAATATTATAAAAAAAGTGCAGTATCACAGTAGCAAACCGATCGAAGAGTAAGGAAAGTTATGAGCAGCAAACCTAACGAAGTGGAAAAAAAGAAAACATTAGAAGCCGCCTTAGGGACAATAAGGAAGCAGTTTGGCGATGGGGCGATTATGTCTCTTGGGAAGCAATCCGCGCATCGAGAAGTCAGTACGATTAAAACGGGTGCCTTGTCTTTGGATCTTGCGCTCGGGATTGGAGGCGTTCCCAGAGGCCGTGTTGTCGAAATCTACGGTCCTGAATCTTCGGGAAAATCGACGCTTGCCCTTCATATCGTTGCAAATGCCCAGCGTAACGGGGGAGTAGCGGCCTATGTGGATGCAGAGCATGCCCTAGACCCTGCCTATGCGGCAAAAATAGGTGTTAACTTAGACGATATGCTCATCTCTCAGCCGGATTGCGGCGAAGAGGCGCTGAATATTGCAGAAATGTTGGCGCGTTCCAATGCGGTGGATGTGATTGTCATCGACTCCGTGGCTGCACTTGTTCCAAGGTCTGAATTGGAAGGGGAGATAGGGGATTCATTCGTAGGATTACAGGCACGCATGATGTCGCAGGCCCTTAGAAAGCTGACAGCTTCTCTTGCGAAAAGCAACACCTGTGCGATTTTCATCAATCAAATCCGCGAAAAAATCGGAGTGATGTATGGCAGCCCAGAGACCACTACGGGAGGGCGCGCGTTGAAGTTTTATTCTTCTATTCGTCTAGACATTCGCAGAATAGCTGGAATTAAAGGAGTGGACGGTTCTGAGGTAGGAAATCGAGTGAAGGTAAAGGTGGCGAAAAATAAATTGGCCGCCCCTTTTCAAGTCGCAGAATTTGACATTCTTTTTAATGAAGGAATCTCCCGAACAGGCGCTGTCATTGACTTGGGTGTGGAAGCAAACATCATAGAGAAAAAAGGATCATGGTTTAGCTACAAAGGAAAACGGTTAGGGCAAGGCAAAGAAGCCTCGCGCGATGAGTTGAAAAGCAACGGAGAACTTCTCGATGAAATCGAGCTCCTTGTTCTCCAGCATTATAAAGATAAGCGCCTTGTGAGTGGCACTCAGCCTCAAGCCTTGGCGGCAGAGTTTGCGACTGCCGACTTAGAGACTGTTTAGGCGAGATAATAAGGCCAAAGGACAAACGACCATAACGACCCCAAGGACAATAAAGGACCTTAACGGGCTCGCCTAAAAAGAACCCTAACGACGCGCTTAAGAACTAGAACTTCTATTCATAGCTCAACCAGTGTCGTTATTGTCCTTTTGGGCGAGGCGTCGTTAAGGTCCTTTATTGTCCTTGGGGTCGTTAT
>FTIX01000526.1_pt2 | contig 34172 bp, 25 predicted proteins | sample 1658561 | NCBI WGS metagenome assembly FTIX01 (sample SAMEA3914836, study PRJEB12502) | metagenome | biome: forest; material: soil | place: Canada | collected 2011-07-03 | depth 0.3 m | reverse complement strand
GGGGTCATGACAAATATGTGCTCTTGCTCTTACAAGACAACAACATCTGGATCACACACGATCACAACACTTAGTTCGGATCATGTAGCCACTACATCTGGGTCTTCGCAAGAAGCCTTGAACTATAGTATCCAAGAACCCGGTGTGTATTTCGGCACTAATAACCAAATTGGCAATGTTCATTTGAACAATGTCTCAGTGCCCTCTGGTAGATCCCTGATCATTAGGGAGAAAGATAATGTGGTTATTAGGATTGGATCCAAGCTTGGATCGGATAATGAAGTCGTTACACCAGAATCGTCCGAAGAGGTCGTTAGTCCCGCCCAGGAGCTAAACGTGGATTCAGATGATGGGAATGTTCGCTTAGAGAATGTGACAGTACGCTCTACTGGACCCCTTGTCATTGGGGAGAAAGAATTATCGGGCACTAGCGATACGATAGCAATGCCCGAATTGGATAGGGTGGATACCTCGGTTGGATCGTCTAGAATTATTGAACCTAAACCTAGATTGGACAACGAGTCAGAGGATACTGTCCAAGTCAGTAATGTGCGCCTAGAGGGCGTTACAGTGCGCTCTAGTGGACCCCTTGTCATTCAAACAGGTAATATCACTTTGAAAAATGTCACAATACGCTCTGCTGGATCCCTTGTGATTGGGAGCTAATGATGCGATAACACAATATCCGAATTGGATAGAGTGATCATCACGTGATGAGCCACGGAGTGGCAACTTTGCCATGGCGGCACCACATAGGTAGCCTGGAGGGGTGCAATTAAAAGTGTGGGTTGCCGTGAGACTTAGGGAGCTTGTCTCATACCTTGTATACGATAGCTGTAGCCTCAACTCCATGTATAAGGAACAGAAACGCAAAGGCGCAAAGGGCGCAAAGGGGTATTGGTGAAGGCGTAGAGTAGGTTAGGGGCTTTTTACATAAAACGTTGTGTGCTACCAAAAAGATTTAAAATACGAGCTTGCTTTTTTACCAAAAAAATGCTACGCCGAGTCCTTTGAGTGTGTATAACAAGCCCCTAACCTACTCTACGCCTCTTGATCATTTTGTCAACTTCGCTCAACTCACACCTTTAATTGCACCCAACCTGGAGTTGATACCACTTTTTATTATCTCACCTTTAGCGTCTTCTGCTACGATATGTGAACAAAGCAACTTCGCATATAGGTATAGCATGTCTTTTAAAGAATTTCTAGACTCATTTGTTCCATTGGTACAGGAAAAAACGAAGCAAGCTAATTTGGCTTGTTGGATTTTAGAGACAACAGGCAGTCCGGATGCGGCAGTGCTTAAAGCTGCACTTGAGACGGAACTGAGGCTTCTTTTTAACGATAGGAAGATATTCGACAAACTTGTTTCTTGGGAAAAAGATCCCAAAATCGTGGATCCACTTCTAAAAAGACAGCTCAATGTGTTGATCAGATCATTTAAGCCCAATCTCATCGAAAAAAAACTCCTGGAGAAGATTGCTCAAGAAGAGGCTAACCTTTCTCTCCTTTATTCAAATTTTAGACCCGTGCTCAAAGGGAAAGCTCTTTTGGAAAATGAGATTAAAGAGATTCTAAAGAGAGAAAAAAACGTTGAGGTGAGGAAAGAAACGTGGGAAGCTTCCAAACAGATTGGTAAACTCCTAGCTCCCCAAATCCTCAGTCTGGTTCGGTTAAGAAACGAGTCTGCTAAACAGCTTGGTTATCAAAACTATTTTTCTATGCAGCTTGAACTTCAAGAAGTGGATGAAAAAGCGTTGTTTGAAATGCTGGATGATCTTGCTGAAAAGTCGGATTCTGCTTACTCGCAGATGATGGATCAGATCAATGAGAATCTGGCTAAAAAATTTAAGGTTTCTAAAGAGGCAATCGGTCCTTGGGGTTGGTCTGAGCCTTTTTGTCAAGAAGACCCTCTTGATGCCAAGGAGTTAGATGAATTAGTAAAAGACTTAGATATCATTGAAGCTGCAAGGTTGTTTTTCCACAAAATGGGTCTTCATGTGGAAGAGATCTTGAATCGAAGCGATAATTTTGAGCGTCCTGGAAAAATGCAGCAGGCGTTTTGCATCAATATCGACAAAGAGGGGGATGTACGAACATTAAATAATGTAAAGCCCACTATTAAGTGGTTAGAGACGGTTCTTCATGAATTAGGCCATGCTGTCTATGAGTGTGGATTTGCCTCTGAGCTTCCTTGGCTGTTACGAGACCCTCCTCACATGATTACAACGGAAGCAATGGCGCTTTTGGCTGGAAGGCAAGCTTATCGCGCCAAGTCGCTTGAACAGTTAGTTCCAGGCTCAAATAGAGGATTGAGAGAACGAGCAGAAGTCAGTTTGAGAAGACGGCAGTTGATTTTCAGCAGATGGGTTTTAGTGATGACTTATTTCGAAAGAGAACTCTATCGTAACCCAAATCAAGATTTAAATCGACTGTGGTGGAAGTTGGTAGAGAGATTCCAGAAGATCAAATCGTCGGGGAGCTCTACTCAATGCGATTGGGCGACAAAATATCATATTGGCCTTGCTCCCGTATACTACTTTAGTTATCTCTTAGGAGAGCTTTTTGCTTCGGCTCTGGAAAATGAAATGGAATTATTCTGCTCAAAGAACACGGGCGAGTCTCTTCAGAAGAAGTTATTTATGCCCGGTAACAGCTTAAGTTGGGATGCGCTTATTGCGCAGGTAACAGGGGAGAAATTAACAGCAAAAACTTGGCTCTCCCAATTTCGGTAGTAGGTTTTTTCAGTCACCCAAAAAACGCAAAAACACCAAGGGGTATTTAAGAAGCTGGCTCATAAACCCCTTCTATGTCTCTCTCTCTCCCTTCCTTTGCGTCTTTGTGTTTTTTGGGTGACTGAAAAAACTACTTCTGTTTGCACAACCCCGCAATTCCTTACTTAATCACAGCTGCGAAAATTCCCAAAGAGCATAGAGCGTTCGATTTGAAGTTAAATGGCTCTTTGTATAGGAGGGTGCTCCAAATGTTGCATAAAATCAAAGATCCGACTGCATAACAAGGAAATAAAATTCCTTTTTCCTCGGGGAGTGCTACTTTTGTTGATAATAGAATTAATGTTGTTGTTGCAAAATTGAGGATACCCCCAAATGAACCGCAAACAAGTTCTCGGGTTGAGACTGTTTTATGTTCCCACAGACAGGCCACAATGGCTGTAAATAAAGAAATTCCAAACTGTCCCGGTATCAGCCAGATGTCATCAGCTTGGGTGAGATTGTAAAAGTTTGAAAAAAAGCTATCTGAAGAACCGCCCGTATAATCAAAGAGCACACATCTACCCTGAATAATGGTTAAGCAGATCGCTTGAAGAAGGACGCAACCGAGAATGTACTTGAACCACTTGGAAGGAGTTTTTGAGCTACCAAAAGCTTTTTTTGTGGTACCCAGAAACAATCCGATTAGCACCAGTCCCATTCCGATTAATTGCAAAAACGAGCAAGAAAAGCCAAAGTCTGAGCCCAAAAGCAAATACAAAAACAGTCCAGGAAAAATAGTGCTTCCCGTTTGAAAAGCAAAAGTTAAACCAGTGGGGCCTTCTTTTATTGCATAAGAAGTCAGAAATAACAATGCGGCATTGATCAGGCCGATGGCCATCCCTATGCAGAGCATTGTGTAGTTTATGCTTGTTTTCCAAATTTCCACAGTAAAGGCAATGCCTAACACAAAAGAAACTAGATAATAAACAAGCAGGTAGCCGCTTGGGCTATGGTTGGGTGTGGAATTCTCAGAGCTTTTGCGAAGGCATAAGTTCATGAATGCAGTGCATCCTGCTGCAGATAGCGAAAAAAAAGTTCCTTTCATTGCGTGTCTCCTTAAAAAGCGGGCGATTTGTGACGATTTTCTGGTCAACCTCCTTGAGGATTAAAATTGGTCTAACATCAGAGTATAACAATTATTGATTTTAGGTAAGAGTAGATAATTCTTACGGGAAAACTGGGTGCAAACAAAACCGTAACTTTTATAGGATTGCTTTTAGAACCGATCGGTAAGCAATGTCAAGTCTCCAGTTTCAAACTTCAGCGGACAAGGATACTGTAACGTTTGGGTATATCTCACTCTTGTTTGCTATACGGTAGATGGTATTTCGATATAGCGTGAGAGGAGGTGCCGAGCTTACTGTGGCCACACTCTCTATTGTATGCAACAGCCTTCCATTGGCAATGTCCCAAATACTTACCCTTGAAGAATCCTCATGTCCCACTAAAAAGCGGCCATCTAGAGTACAGGAATCGAGAGCTTCCTTGGTCTCAATTTCTTTCTCAAGAGTACCTTCGCTGATGTTCCAAATTTTGATGGCTCGTCGAGTTATGCCGATACATTTGTCTTTTTCGAAAACTATGTTCTTTATAACATTGGGCTCGTATTTTGTTGAAATAATGTCGCTTCGTGTTTCTTCGGTCGCCTCGCTTAGTTCTTTAAAATAGCTCTCGAGGGAGGCTTCTGTAGCGGAAATATTAGTATACTCCTTGGTTGCTAATGTAATCACATTGGGACAGCCAAAACTCGAATAAACGATACGATCCTGATCTATTGCAATTGGAGAGTCATCATCCATGTGCTCAATAGGGAACGATGTAATTTTGCTCTTATCAAAGGGATCAATATTTTTGTAGATCGTTATATACCAGGACGTTGCGTCTTCCCATGTAAACGCTAGCATGTTCCCTTGAATATCTCCTCGTTGAATCCTCTGCACGCCTTCAAGACCTGTACTAATCGTTTCTTCAGGGATAGCAAACTGATTACGGATATCCCATATTTTCATACAGCCATTTTTACGATGCAATGTAACAACATAGGGCGCTTTAAAACAAAGGATGCGTTCATTAGCGCCGCATTTGAATGTTTTAATAGTTTCTTTAGTAGCGAGGTCTATGATTTTAATATTTCTTTTGCCTGTCTCAATATTCCCATAGGTGTAGCAATCAAATAAACAAGCGTACTGTTCACTACGCAAGATTGCATGATACGGAGTCGTTTCATCAGTTAGGCTAACGCTATTAAATGTAAAGTTACGAGGCTCTGTCGTAGATTTGCATTTGGATGCAAGATCATAAATAGCAAATACAAGATTGCCTAAGATGGGTACAAAAATTAAAATCACGCATCTTAGAATAAGCTTATCTAAGACGTAAGCTTTGAAGGAGTCTTTAGTTGCAGATTCTTGATTATCGAACACAGCTTTTGCAATTAGAGTAATCCCGTTCGTAGCTATGCTGAATACCGGAAGATAGTCACAAAATTTATAGATATCTAAGGCACCTATTCTGATACAGTACACACTTTTTTTTAGAAACTATAACACTATTACACTCCTGCGTCAAGAGTGTTGTTTCATAGGGAAGGCTTGTATTTATTTTTTTATAAGTTTAAAAAAGCATTAAATGTATAAGGTCGAATTGGGTGCAACTGACGGGGTAAAATGAAAAAGTGGAATATAGCTCTTGGCTTCTATCAAGAACTTTCAACAGCAGCGGCTGTGGTGAAAGAACTCAAAAGAAATAAGTTTTTGCGTTTTGCTACGATTCACCATAAACGCGATCATACTATTGATATTCATAGGCATCGTTCTCTCTTTTCGATGGGGATTGACTCCGATCTAGTGAATCGTTTTAAAAATCTTGTGGTTGTCGACGAAATATTGGTGATTGTTCAGTCTCGCCAAAAGGATGTTCGAGAGGTATTGGCTATTTTGCGCCAAGTGCAGAGTGGGCATCCTGTTACGTTTCTGCTGCGCTCTTCTCTTTTTGAAGAAGGTAATATAGAAATTCCCTCAGAGCCGATGACAATGGAATCGCTTCGTCAGGAAGCGATTAAGCTTGCCACGCGACTGCAGCAAACAAGCGAAGGCAGGGACCATAGCAAATCATTGCTGAAAAGATTCCGGAAAAGTACTCAAATCCTCCAGGTTCTCCGGCGAGATATCGCAGATGCGGAGTATATCGAACAAACGATGCCATCTTCTGCAGAGTGGCTGCTAGATAATATGTATGTATTAGAAGGGAGTATTGAAGACGTAAAGATTAATCTTCCAAAAAAGTATTATCAAGAGCTTCCTAAAATATTAACTGGTTCCTTAGCTGGATTGCCACGGATTTATGCTCTTGCTGTAGAGCTCATCAAAAATAGTGTGGGAGGTTTGACTCGCGAAATCATCGTCAGTTTTCTAGAAAGTTATCAGACGAATTATCCATTGACAATTGGTGAGCTTTGGGCCTTTCCTTTAATGCTGCGTTTTCGATTAATTGAATGGATAGAATTTCTTGCGACTCATGTGGATGATCGCATGAGAGAAGGGGAGCTGGCAAGTTTTTGGGGAAACCGCCTGCTGTATGCGGCTCGTCATGAACCTGCGCGCCTTCCCGTTTTCCTTGCCGATTTAGCTGCTGAAGGAACAGCGCTTTCTGGTCATTTTGCTGAAGAACTATTAGACCATTTGTTTGACGAAGAATCGGTTCTCCCACTAGTAAGAAAATGGCTGGAGACGCGATTTGCATCTCCACTGGATGATATTCTTCATCAAGAACATATTCATGAGACCTCGGAACAGGTGGTTTTCTCTAATTCAATTAAAAGCTTAATTACGTTGTCACAACTTCCTTGGCAAGATATTTTTGAAACAGTGAGTCCGGTGGATGCCATCCTGAGGAAGGACCCTGCAGAGATCTATGCCAAAATGGATTTTGCAACGAGAAATGAGTATCGGGAGTCTATCGAAAAAATTGCGCGCCGCGCTTATATAGAAGAAGTGGAGGTTGCAAGAAAGAGCATTTCCTTAGCAGGTAGAGGGAGTCGAAAGTTTGATCAACATGTTGGATATTACCTGATTGACGATGGCCGTCAAGCTTTAGAAACGATGGTGGGCTACAAGCCAACTTTTTTGCAAAGAATCGATCGATGGATCCTCAGCCAGTCTACAGGGGTGTATCTTGGTGGCATCGCACTAATTACTTTGATTATAGATTTTGTTTTATTTTATTTTTTTATAAACTTAACCCTCCCAATTTTCCAGAAAGTACTTCTTGCGTCCCTTTCCTTGCTACCCATTTCTGAAATAAGTGTTCAGATTGTGAACTTTCTGATTGCGATGATTCTTCCGACAACATTACGGCCAAAAATGCTTTTTGCAGAGGGAATCCCTGCAGAGGATAAAACTTTAGTTGTCGTTCCTATGATGTTGTTGACACCAGATTCGATACGCGAAGAGATTGAGCGATTAGAAATTCGTTATTTAGCAAACACAGATCCTCTTTTATACTTTGGCTTGTTTAGTGATTTCGCAGATGCTCTATCGCAGCATCTAGAAACTGACGCGTCGTTGCTTGCGATCGCTTTGGAAGGTATTCAGGCATTAGAGCGTAAATATGGCACAGGTAAGTTTTTTCTGTTTCATCGGCAACGTGTCTGGTCTAAAAGCGAGAATAGGTGGATTGGATGGGAGCGTAAGCGCGGAAAACTTGAATGCCTAAACTGTTTTTTAATGGGCGAAGCGCTTCCTGAAACGATCGTTTATGCAGGGCAAGCGGAAGCTCTTAAGGGGATTCGTTATGTGATTGTCCTTGATGCAGATACTCAACTTCCTAAAGATCAAGCGAGGGCTTTGGTAGAAGTGCTCTCTCATCCGTTAAATCGCCCTTACTTGACTGCTGATAAAAAGAGAGTAGAGAGAGGTTATACGATTATTCAGCCTCGTGTTGGAACAGACTTCATTCAATCAAAGGCGTCTTTGTTTAGTAAAATTTTTTCAGAGCCGATGGCTGTAGACCCTTACACGCAAGCCGTGTCCAATGCTTATCAAGATCTTGTTGGAGAGTCATCGTATCATGGGAAGGGTATTTACGACGTAGAAGCTTTTCACTCTATTCTCTCTCATCATTTCCCAGAAGAACATTTGCTAAGCCACGACCTCCTTGAAGGAGCTTTCGTGCGTGTCGGATTTACAAGTAGTGTTTGTTTATTCGATATGTACCCCAAGGATTATTTATCATGGACTCGTCGACAACATCGTTGGATGCGTGGAGATTGGCAGATTATCGATTGGTTGAGAGCAAAGGTTCCCGTAGGTCGGAAGGGAGAGAAGGAAACAAATCCGCTTTCTTGGATGAACCGTTGGAAAATTTTCGATAACTTACGCAGAGCTCTTTTACCACCTGCTCTCCTGTTACTTCTTACTGTTGGTTGGTTAACGTCGCCTATTCCCAAAATATGGACAGGAGTGGCTTTCCTTGTACTCATTCTTCCTTGTGTTTCTGTTTGTATAAGTAAATTGCTTAATCATCCTTTTAGCGCATTTAGATCTTTGTTAATAGAGTTTGGAATTCTATTTTTAAGGACTTTCGTTACAGTGGCGCTTTTGCCTTATGAAGCGTTTCTGTCCTTAGACGCCTTGCTGCGTGCGGCTTTTCGTCGTTTAGTTTCACATCACAATCTGCTAGAGTGGACCGCATCTGACCATGGGAATGGCTCAGTCAAAATCAATCAACGGTTTGTTGTTCAATTAGGGTGGATCTCTTTTTTTGCGGCGGTTGTTTTAGGGACAGTGGCTGTTGTAAATCCTCATGCGCTGATGGAGGCATTGCCTTTTTGTGTTCTTTGGATATTGGCTCCCCTGATTATCCATACCGTTGACAAGTCTTCACCCGAGGTTTCGGATAGGGATATTTCAAAGGCAGATCAAATCATGTTACGCAAGGTTGCCCGTAAGACATGGCGGTACTTTGATGAGCTCGTGGGACCTCAAACAAATTGGCTTCCTCCTGATAATTATCAGACTGTTTTAAATGTGGAGATTGCGCAGCGCACATCGCCGACCAATATTGGCTTGTGGTTGTTGGCAGCAATGAGTGCTTACGAGTTTAAATATGTCACGGGCGATCTTCTTATTGAAAAGACATTGGCGACGATTCACAATTTAAAAAAACTTGAGCGATATGAAGGACATCTTCTCAATTGGTATCATATTCAGTCCCTAGAACCACTTTTCCCTCGCTACGTTTCAACCGTAGATAGTGGTAATCTACTTGCTTGTTTTTGGACATTAAAGCAGGGGATATACGAAGTGCTATCTGCGCCAATTATTCCAAAGAATGCGTTAGTGGGAATTCAGGACACGTATGAAATATTAAAAGAAACAAAAAAAATAGCAGCGGCTGAGAAGGAGGGGTTTCGATTTGAACAGTCTGAGCCGATAGACCTTTACGATTTCATGACAACAGTTAAGCACAACTTAGAGATTGCAAAAAGAGTTGTGTCGGATGATCCCGACGGATACTGGGCAAAACAAATTGAAGAGCAGTTAACCAATTGGGGATTGATGATTTCGCGCTACTTTTCTTGGGTAGAAAACCTGCGCACTCTTTCGGTTCAACAACTTCAGATGCTCGATCCGGCAGCACCTCTGTGGAAAAATGAAGTGTTGTCTTGGAATCCTTCGTTAGAAATGTTGGCGGACAAAAAAAATCTCTCTGCATTTAACAAGCTGATCGAAGCTTCACAAAGAAGCGATCTTCCAGATGAAGTTAAGGCATGGGGTAAAAATTTGCAGGAGGCATTACTTAAGAGTCAGTGGTTTGCGGGAGAGAAGGTAGGAGAGGCAGAGGAATTGATTAAAGAGCTCGAACAATTTTCTGCAGAGATGAGTTTAAAATTCCTCTACAACAGGGATAGAAAGCTATTTGCCATTGGATATAATGTAGACGATCGAAAGCTTGATAGTTCTTATTACGATTTATTGGCTAGCGAAGCAAGAATTGCAAGCCTTCTGGCAATTGCCAAAGAAGATGTTCCTCTAGAGCATTGGTGGGCTCTTGGAAGAATCTATGGAGTGGTTGAAAGACGAAAAGTCTTACTCTCCTGGGGCGGTACAATGTTTGAATATTTAATGCCATTGATCTTTAACAAGCAGTATCCCGATTCTTTACTTGGAAATGCATGCGATGCTGCCGTTGCCTGTCAAATTGCATATGGAAAAAAACGGGGAATTCCATGGGGAATTTCAGAATCAGCGTTTAGTGCGATCGACTCCCATAAAATCTATCAATACAAAAGCTTTGGGATTCCAGGGCTAGGTCTTAAGCGAGGATTAGAGGAAGACCTTGTCATCAGTCCGTATTCTTCGGTGCTTGCTTTAGCTGTGGATGCGAAGTCGGCTATTAAGAATTTAAAACGAATAGCTCATAAGGATCATGTGAATTTGATGGGATCCTATGGGTATTATGAATCGATAGATTTTACAAGACAGCGAAGTCCTACAGGAGAGCGGGGGGTGACTGTTTATGTTTACATGGCGCATCATCAAGGGATGATCTTGTCGGCAATTAATAATGCGTTGAATGATGCGGCTTTGATTAAATATTTTCAAAAAGATCCAAGTATTCAAGGTGTAAATTCTCTTCTCTACGAGCGCATCCCTTTTTCTCCAGCAATTAAAGTATCTTCGATTAAAAAAGAGCCTACCCTTAGGAGGTTACAACCTTTTTCGCAAAGCCCCATCATGGGAGTTGTGGAAACGCCAGAAAGTGTGACGCCAAAGATCAATTTGCTGTCGAATGGGGAATACTTCTTAATGATTACCAACACGGGAGGTGGGTATAGCCGTTGGCGGGATATTGAGCTTTATCGATGGAGGGCAGATACGACGCGTGATGCTTGGGGAAGTTTTTGCTATATCAAAGATATGAAGTTAGGGGAAGTTTGGTCAACGACTCATCAGCCTACCCAAAACAGCAGAAAAGAGTATTCGGTAAATTTTAAAGCGGATAAAGCGGAATTTAGACGAAAAGATCATCAAATTGAAACTTTAACAGAAGTACTGGTGTCTCCTGAGGATAATGCGGAGGTGCGGCTCATCACCTTAATTAACCACTCTTCTGAAACGCGTTATCTGGAGCTCACAAGCTATCTGGAATTATCACTGGCAACGCATCTCACAGACCGCATTCATCCTGCTTTCAACAAGTTGTTTATTGAAACTGAAGCGCTACCTGGGTTCTCTGCGCTTCTTGCTTTTCGTCGTTTACGTTCCGCAGATGATCTTGTACTCTGGGCGGTTCATATCTTATCAGTCACCCCAGGCTTGGAGAAAGATGTTCAATACGAAACGGATAGAGCCCGGTTCATTGGACGAGGAAGGTCTCTAAAAAACCCTATTGCTCTTGAAGGTGATTTATCGGGAACAACCGGAACTGTTTTGGACCCTATTTTTAGTTTGCGCCACGGTGTGTCAATTGAATCAGGAAGAAGGGTTCAACTTTCGTTTGTGACGGCAATTTCAAACAGCCGTGAGTCTGCGTTAGCCTTAGTGGAAAAATATAAAGATATTGCAGCAAGCCATCGCGCCATTGAGTTAGCTTGGGCTTATGCCCAGTTAGAGTTGCGTCACTTGCGCATTCATCAAGAAGAAGTACAGCTCTTCCAAAAACTTGCGAGCCGACTTCTCTATCCGCATTTGCAACTTCGGGCCACCGAAGATCGATTGCGGAAAAATCGATTGCCTCAGTCGGGATTATGGGCTCAAGGAATTTCAGGCGATCTTCCGATTGTTGTTGTGACTGTGGGGGATATTTATGACGTGGATGTGGTGAAACAACTGCTGATGGCTCATACGTTTTGGGCTTTGCGAGGACTAAAAGCGGATTTGGTGATTCTCAATGAAGAAGAGAAAGGATATATGCAGCCTTTGCAAGAGCAATTGCAAAATCTGGTTCAAGCCTATTCGTATCGAAATTTGGTGGATGCTCCTGGGGGAGCTTTTTTAAGGAACACAGCGAATCTTTCTCCTGATGAACTTAATTTGATTCTTTCTGTGGCACGGGCAGTGGTGGTTGCAGCAAGAGGCTCGCTTAGGCAGCAGCTTGTGTCGCCAAAACCAAGGCTGACCTACCCGCCAAAACTCATCATTAATGAAAATGAAAAAACACAAGAAGAGCCTTCTAGGCCGCTTCCATTTTTAGAGCTCCTCTACTTTAATGGTTTAGGGGGTTATGCCTTAGACGGCCGTGCTTATGTGATTTATCTGGGCCCTCATGTGAGCACTCCAGCTCCATGGATTAATGTACTTGCGAATCCGGAATTTGGCGTCATGGTTTCTGAAGCAGGTTTGGGGACGACTTGGTATGGCAATAGTCAAACCAATCGACTCACTCCTTGGAGTAATGACCCTCTATTGGATCCCATTGCGGACACAATCTATATCCGAGACGACGCATCTGGGGCTATTTGGACTCCGACTCCAGCACCCATCCGTGAATTAGATCCTTATCGGATCACACATGGCCAAGGATATACTCGGTTTGAGCATAATAGCCATGGAATTGACCAAGAGTTATTACTGTTTGTTCCAGTTAATGATAGCGGCGGACTTCCATTGCGAATCCAACGCCTCCGGTTATCCAATCACTCTTCTCATCGACGCCACCTATCGGTCACCGCATATTCTGAGTGGGTATTGGGCGGAGATAGGGAAGACACGCAGATGCACGTAATGACGGAGTGGGACTCAGAGGCTCAAGCGCTTTTTGCGTATAACCGATATAGCATGGATTTTGGCAATTATGTGGCATTTTCAGCTGCGCTTACGCCAATTGCATCATTCTCCGGAGATCGCACGGAGTTTATTGGGCGCAATCGCTCGACGGTATCTCCCGAGGCCCTGCTGAGAAAGTCACTATCGGGGCATACTGGAACGGGATTGGACCCTTGCTCTGCGTTACAAGCGTTAGTAGAGCTCAATCCAGAACAGGAAGTCGAGGTGGTCTTCATTTTAGGCTATGCTTCAGATGCTGCAACTGCACGTCAACTCATATTGGAGTGTCGGAATGCAGGGAAAATAAACCAGCTTTTTTCTGAGACAGAGCATTGGTGGAACAAAACTCTCGAAACTATTCAAGTGGAAGTCCCAGATAAAGCGGTTAACTTTTTAATCAATAGATGGTTAGTCTATCAAGATCTTGCGTGTCGTTTTTGGGCCAGATCTGGGTTTTATCAATCGAGTGGCGCTTATGGATTTCGAGATCAGCTTCAGGATGTGATGACTCTTGTCTATTCGTTGCCCAATACAGCCAGGGAGTACATTCTTAAGGCAGCATCGCGCCAATTTGTCGAGGGAGATGTTCAGCATTGGTGGCATCCTCAAACAGGAGCGGGAATAAGAACGCGCTGTTCGGACGATCTTTTATGGCTTCCCTTTGTCACAGCTCATTATGTGCGCGTCACAGGAGATGCTTCAATACTTCAAGAAAAAGTGTCATTTTTGGAAGCGGATAAGTTAGCAGATGGCCAGGAGGAGATCTTTCAGGTTCCGTTAGTCTCCAAAGAAGAGGACACTTTGTTGGAGCATTGCCGCAGGGCTGTAAAAAAAGGAACAACAGCAGGCTCTCAAGGCTTACCTTTAATTGGAACCTGCGATTGGAATGATGGGATGAATCGTGTAGGAATAAAGGGTAAAGGGGAGAGTGTATGGCTTGCTTGGTTTTTAATTCATGTGATGAATGATTTTGCAGATCTATTAGCGTTTAATAGCGGAAGCAAGGAGTCCGGAAAGGGCTTTCGGCAGGAAGCTAAGCGTCTTGCTGAAGTCGTAGAAACAACCTCGTGGGATGGCGCCTGGTATCGTCGTGCCTATTTTGACGATGGAACGCCATTGGGTTCAAAAGAAAATATCGAAGCGATGATCGATTCATTAACGCAATCCTGGGCGGTGATTACAGGGATGGCGAACCTCGAGAGAAGCATCACAGCACTTAATTCTGCCCAAGAATATCTTGTAAAAGTGGCAAGTCAAATTGTTCTATTACTTACGCCGCCTTTTGACAAAACGCTTTTAGACCCAGGGTATATAAAAGCATACCCTCCTGGAGTGAGGGAAAACGGAGGACAATACACACACGGATCTTCTTGGTTAGCTTTAGCCTGGGCAAGAATGGGCGATGGCGACAAGGCTGCAGATTTATTGCGAATGTTATCCCCGACTGTTCATACAAGTACAGAGGAAAAGAGTGCTCTTTATAAAGTAGAGCCTTATGTCGTGGTGGCGGACATCTACAACCTTCAAGGTCAGGTAGGACGCGGCGGCTGGACTTGGTATACAGGGTCTGCAGGCTGGATATATCGAATCTGGCTGGAAGAAATTTTGGGTTTCACATTGCGAGACCAAACATTATCGTTTAATTGTGTGATTCCAAAGGAATGGGAGGGGTTCAAATTGCGCTATCGGTATAAAACTTCTTATTATGAAATTACTGTAAAAAACCCGGAAAGGATTAGTAGGGGGCATTCTCATGTGACATTGGATGGAGTTCTTTTGCCCTCGCCCGCAATAGAATTGCGTGATGACGGATTACAGCATACTGTAGAGGTAGTACTGTATACATAAATAAAAATTTACATTTATTTGCGTTTGTTCTATTTACTTGTTTTAAGGGCAGAGAATAATATCGGCCTTTCATATTAACATTTTTCAATCTCTATTAAGGAGTCGCAATGTTTAAATTTTTAAAAACAGATTATGTGACAACAGTACTAGGACTAAGCTTAGCTTTTTTTGCTTATGCCGACGGTTATCAAAACCAAAGTGGATCTTCTTACACAACAGGAAGCTACACAAGCCAGAATCCCAATGCTTCTCAAAATAGCGGAACGTATCAAAACTCAAATCCTTATCAAGGTTCAAGTTATCAAACGCCTGGTGCTTACCAAAATCAAAACTCTAATGCATATCCAAATTCAAACTACCAAGACCAAAATTCAAGCTACCAAACACCTAATGCTTACCAAAATCAAAACCGCAATTACCAAAACTCGAGCACTTACCCAAATTCCAGCTACCAAAACCAAAACCCAAATGCACAAGCTCCTAGCGCTTACCAGAATCGAAGCAGTACTTATCAAGATTCAAGCTCCTACCCAAGTTCAAACAACCAAGGCCAAGGTTCAACCTATTGGAAATAAGTTGTAACAGCTATCACTATCAACCTCTCAGTTCACAGAAGTTGATAGTGATGTGTTTAACTTGTGTTAACGAATAAGGGTTTAAATAATTCATCATTTGACCTATGATCAGTTTAATCTTCTATGGTCTGGAGTGAAAAATATGATGAATTATTACTATAAAATAAAGTTAAAAAAAATGAGAGTCCCATCTCTATTGAGCAAAGGACTACTGATTTCTCTGATCGGCATCACTGCTCTTTACGCAGATGATCAATCAGAAAAAGTAAGCCAGTGTTTTATTTCTAATCAAATTGCTATTCAACAATATGAAGAATCCGGCGACTATGCAGCCGCTTTAAGTATAGCACGAAATAGCTACGGCGAATCACTGAAGTTAGGACTCTTAGAAGATGCTAAGATTTTTTATAAAATGAAAGAGCGTTTAGAAAAAGAACTGACTACTTTAGGTTTTTCGAGACTTCTTTTTGATGGAAATTACCATCCAAGAATCAAACTATTAGAACTGCTCAAAATTTTGGGGATGGAAAATTTAAATAAATTTGAAAAGGAAATAATACAGATTAATCATTGGGCGCAAACAAATCTTTTGCGTCAAGGAGAACGCTGGCAAGAGCAGACAACTAGATTTGAAGAACTAAAACCTAAATTAAAGCCACTGCTTATTGAGTTGAGATTTGTGGATTCTATGCCCCCGCATTTTCAAGAATACCAAGGAGCTATTGTCCATGGAGCACTTTTATCAAGGGTGCGCTTGCGTCTCCACTACCTTATTGAACAATGGAAACAAGGAATTAGATTCTCCACTCTCTATTTTTTAAGTGGTGAGCGGCCTCTAGAACCTCAAGAAAAAAATAAAGAGTCTTTCATACAAGATGATGACTCACCATTGAAAATAAGAAAAGGATGGCATTTTTCAGAAGTACCAAAAACGGAATGCGAAATGATTCAGCTAGTCTGGAACCAATCTGAAATTCCAAGCGATATGCGGGAAGAAGTGGAAGTTCATTTCATTAATGCTCCTATGAAAGAAGATATAAAAAGTGGAAAGTTAATGCGTCCTACAACAGAGGATACTGTGAAAGCGTGGTTGAAAACAGAACCTATTCCTGGACGTTACTTAGCTGTCACAAACGCCCCTTATATCAACCGACAGGACATTGTAATGCGGGCAATTGCTCCTGACGAATATGGTTTCGACACTGTCGGATCGAGTGCAAGTGAGCAAGAAAAAATGGCAATTTTCCTTGATGAACTTGCGCGGTATATTTTTCAGATGAACCAACTCTATACTCTCACCAACTCAAAGTGAGAGACGCAAAGTTGTATTTAGGGAATTTCCTTTATTTCGTTTTTGCGCAATAACCCTGATCTAGATCCGATCTTCTTGCAAGACTCTGCTGCATAGAGAGTTGCAAAGCTTGTTGTTTTCTGGAGATTGCATCGATTTAATAAACCGTAAAGAAAAGCGGCATTAAACGCATCGCCTGCGCCGGTTGTATCGATTGGAGAGATTGGAATGGCGGCATCCTTTATACACTGATCCTTGGTTTTAACAATTACGCCATCAGAGCCGAGAGTTGTCACTGCAATTTCAGGCCCCTGGGAGAGAATGAGATCCAGATTAGACTCATAAGCCTTATTGCCAAAGACCTCCTTATGAAATTGTCGGGAGACAAAAACGATATTTGCAAACGGGAAGTAGGCTGAAGAGTTTAAATTCTTTCTTTCCGCTTCTATAGCAATTTTGATTCCTTGCCTAGATGCTTCAGCAATGAGTTGTGCATAAGAATCAATATAGCGTCCGTCGGCATATAGAAGATCAATATGTTCAAGGTGAGAAGGAGCAAAAGCATAGTTAATGACTGGCGGCTTGCTGCAATGAATAATTGTCCGAGTGTGTTGTGAAGAGTCAATTAGAATAAAAGAAAAAGGTGTCGGAGTGGTATCGATTTGTAGAAGACTGGTATCTACTCCTTCTGTTTGGAATAATGCCACACATTGTGAACCAAAGGCATCATTACCTACTCGAGAAAGAATCTTTGTCTGGCAGCCAAGACGAGCTAAAGCAACGGCTGTGTTTGCTGCGTTTCCCCCTCCTTCGAGACTAAAATTTGCCGTCCGCACTTTCTCATCAGGAATTGGGAAATGGTCGAGTTCACATTGGTAGTCCATTGTGGAGACACCTATGAGAAGAACTGCTTTGCTATTTAAACTCATGTTTTAAGATGATTTTTGTTCATTTTTGAAAATCGTTCGAGACGTTTTAAAATATTTTTAATATCCACGCTTTCTTTAAGCACAGATTTAAATAGGTCTTCTTTGTGTTTCAGCCGTGTCGGTATTGTTTTTATATTAAAATCACTTGGGTTTAAATTTTTATTAACTTCCTTCCAGCTTAAGGGAGTCGAAACAAGAGCATGTGGACGAGGGCGCACAGCGTAAGGAGCAACGAGAGTTTGTCCAAAACGATTCTGTAGGCAATCGAGATAGACTTTTTTCTTTCTCTTTTCCGGACTTCTTTCCATAGAGGTGGTTTCAGGGAGTTGCTGATGGATATAATAGGAAATGATTTCAGCAAGTTGCCTGGACTGTTCAAAGCTATATTTTCCATGGAGAGGAATCACGAGATGCAGTCCTTTTCCTCCAGAGGTTTTACAGTAATGCTTTACTTCTAGTTTTTGCAAGAGTTCGTGGGCAATCCATATCGTTTCTACTACGCTTTCAAATGCAATCTCAAGAGGGTCTAAGTCGATCACGCAATAGTCTGGAGAATCAAGGCTTTGCAATCTTCCCAAGAATGGATGTAGATCAATGCTTCCTAAATTTACCGCATAAAGCAAACTGCGAAGGTCGTTAATAAGAAGGTAATGGTCGATTTTTCCACCGTGTTCAATAGGATAAGTTTTTATCCAAGCAGGATGTGCGTCGCCTAAGTTTTTCTGATAAAAATCAACTCCAGTAATTCCATTAGGAAAACGGTGCAACATGATTGGTCTATTTTTAAGATAAGGGATTATAAAAGGTGCAACAGTCTGGTAGTAGATGAGTAAATCCTCTTTTCTGTACTTCTCTTCAGGCCAATAAATCTTATCTGGATGAGTAAATTCTAAACCACTTGCTTTTGAGCGGATTCCTCCTTCTTTGCCTGTAGGAGGAGGTGCCGCTTTTTCTTTTTCAATCAACTTTGGCTTCTTATCTACGCGAAGACCTTGAAAGATCGGTTGCCTCATCATGTTTTCTTGTGTCCATTCAGCAAAGGAAACTTCGCAAATGAGGTTAGGCTTCACCCAGGTAGCAGCGGCATTGGCTTGGAGGGGAGAGGAAAAGGGGGATTTTTTTTGAATGAGCGGCTGAAGCTCTGCGTAGATTTCTTCAAGGAGTGCTCTGTCAAAACCGCCTCCTACATGTCCGACATAGGTTAGTTTATGTTGTTTATCGTAAACGCCAACGAGAAGAGCTCCAAAATATTTTCGAGAACCGCGAGGAGCTGTGAAACCTCCGATCACCACTTCTTGTCTCAAGTGGGCTTTGATCTTTACCCAATTGGGGCTGCGTTTTGATTCATAGAGACTCGAAATTTTCTTTCCGATCACGCCTTCCAAAGAACTTTTACGGGCCTGTTGGAAAAATTTCTTTCCTTTTCCTATGAGATGATCGCTGAAATGTATCAATGGGAGATGGGAGTGATTGATAAATCTTTCTAGTATTGCTTTCCGCTCAGAAAGAGGATATCCACGTAAATCTTCGCTATCCTTATAGAGAATGTCAAATACATAGTAGCAAAGAGTCCCTTCTCCTGTCTTTTGGTAACGTTGCATCAATTGAAAGTCGGATTTACCTTTGCTGTTTACAACGACGAGTTCTCCATCTAGGATAGCTTGGTTCTGAATTTTTTCAAGGTCTTTAACAATAGAAGGGAATGCATGATTCCATAGATGATTGGTACGAGATTTCAGTTGAACGTTTCCTTGGCCCACCCATGCCAAGGCGCGATATCCATCCCATTTAATTTCAAAGATCCACTCTTCATCGTCAAAAGCATCGCTTACCAGCGTGGCGAGCATGGGAGGGATAAAATCAGGGACTTTGATCTTCTTGTTTTTTTGCTTTCGAGAAATCGGTAGTTTTTCTGTTTTTGGGGGAGCATCTTGTTTTTTAATCAATAGCCAGTTTTTATCATCAGGGTCTTTTTTTAACTTTTGTAAAACAAATTCTCCATTCAGCTGTTGACCATGAAGAACAAACGTTAAGTGTCCTTGCTTTAGTCCTTCGGCTATTTTTTTTTCTATTTCTTGTTGCGTAGTCGCGTGAGGAACAGCATAGGTTCCACAGTCCCATATCTCGACGGTCCCCGCTCCATAGTTCCCCTTGGGGATGGTTCCTTCAAAGTATTGATAAGCCAATGGATGATCTTCGACGTGAATGGCAAGACGCTTATCTTGAGGGTCTAACGAAGGTCCTTTAGGAATTGCCCAACTTAAGAGAACCCCGCGATGTTCTAACCGGAAGTCATAATGCAGCTGTCTTGCAGCATGTTTTTGAACGCAAAAACGAAATAAATTTGAGTCTTTTTTAGCAGCAGCGGGCTCGTGGGAATTTTTAAGATTCCGCTTAGACTGGTATTTTTTAAGCGTCATAAATATTAAGCTGTTTTATAAGATTTTCCACGAGGGGTCTTTTTCTTTTCCAAACTGGCTTTGAGAAGAGACATGATGTCTTGGACTTTAGGAGAAGATGCGGTGGCCTTCTCCATTTTCGGATGAATGGGACGGCCTTTAGATTTTTTTTGAATTACCCGTTTCATTTCTTCTGCAAATTCATCTTTATAGATTTCAGGTTTAAAAGGAGTTGTAAGGTAGTCAATCAGTTGAAGAGCCACATGCACTTCTTTTTTATCGAGTGGTTTTTTTTCAGCGGGAATCTTCAGGTCTTGAGAATTTAAAATTTCACTACGATAGCGAAGTTCATTAAGGAAAATCATATCTCCGTGGACTTTAATGACAGCAAGATGCTCTCGGTTTCTTAAGACATATTTGGCTAGGCCGACTTTTCCAGATTGTTTTAAAGCCTCTCTTAACAAGCGATAGGCATGTTCAGCATTTTTATCCGGCTCTAAAAAGTAAGGTTTCACATAGTAGAAACTTTCAATCTCTTCTTCTTTGATAAAGTTTAAGATCTCAATGCTCTTCATCCGTTGAAGATGAGCTTTGTCAAAATCACTCGACTCTAAGATCACAAAATGATCTTTTTTGTACTCATAGCCCTTGACAATTTCACTCCAGGGAACTTCGACGCCTTCTGTCTGACAAAACTTTGCATAGCGAATTTTAGAAAGATCTTTTTTATGCAACAGAACGAAGGATAGCTCTTTTTCTTTACTTGCTGAATAAAGCTTAATGGGGATATTAACAAGGCCAAAATTTAATGATCCTTTCCAAATCGATTGCATGAACACCTCCTATAAAATGAACGAGTCATTAAATAGGAGTGTATAAAATATGATGTTAAACACAAGAAATTATTTATTCGTCTGTTTTGTTCCAGTCACGACGTGGTTGGCGTCATTTTCGTATTAAGCCAATCAAGAACAATCACGGAAGTTAGACTATTTATTCCAAGAGAAAACGCATGGATGTGACATCCGCGAAGCAGGTGCGAGAATTTTTTTGTAGAAAATAAGTAAGTAAGAGAGTGGTTCTCTCCTTGTACTAAAGAATTTATAACATCGGAAGGAGTTCCTATGGCAGCGACAATCAGGGCTGTTTTCAGCCCGACCTCTGCACGTTGGCGAAAAGATAACGGTTGGTCCGATTGAGCATGAGCGCGAGCCCTAAGGCAGTCTTGGACTGTTAGAAATGCGACCCAATTAACGGAAAGGTTTATCCAGTGGGCCGTAAACCCGCGCCATCCCTCTTTATAAGCATCCTTAATAGAAACGCTTTTCCTCTTCCCATTCACAGCGCTAATTTTATATCTTTCTAAGGGTGTGGTCGCTGTAGCTTCCGCAGTGGAAAGAGTCAATGCGGTCAGTATTTGCCCATAGGTACCTTTTATGTCGTACCGTTCCAAGAGCTTGGGAACGCCAATCATCACAGGCCAGCGCCAAAGTTGTTGTGCACTACTTTGCCATATCTGAGCATTGAAGCCTCTGTAAAAAGACCTGCCACCCCCCTCCTGCATGAGTTCTCTGATGACTTGAATGATTGTTTTTGGATGTTGCGCACATTGCAATCTAACCTTGACGGTTTTCAAGGGATAGATGAAAGGTTGCAGCACAACGTTTCTTCCAACTCCACATGCACTGCTTACAAGTAAATAATTGTGGGTTTTGTCAGAGATATTGTTCATTAGGTTTGCTCCAAAACTTGAAATTTGTTAGATCGTAAAGTCATTCCAATCACCAAGCTACTTGCAATCGCCAATGCCATCCAATACCAGGCGATGCTCCAGATGATTCCTGTTTTCTGAAAGCAGTAGAGTGCTACTGCTGCAGTAGGGCTTCCTAACAGTTGAGAGCCCAAAGCGTAGCTTAGCGAAACAACTGCATAACGGCAAGTAGGGGGGATGAGCTGCTGTGCCCAAGCGTGAAATGGGGCAAAAAAAGCGACGCCAAACACAACAAAGACAGTTCTTACTCCAACGACTGTTGTCAAAGAAGCTCCTTCTAATGACAAAAACAAAGGGATTGAAAATAAAACGACCCCTAAAGCAGCAGATAGCATCAACTTTTCACGAGGAATTTTGGAAGCGACCCAGCCAAAGAAAGGCAAAGCACACAAATCAAAAATCAGCAAATAGGTATTGATTTTCATTACTTCTGTTTTTGTCAAAGAAGAGACTAAAGGAATAAATCCATTCATTAAAACAAGCGCCATCGAATAGCAGGCAGTCGCAAATCCTGAAGCGATTGTAATGCATAAAAAGGGCTTTCGATAAGTGACGATGACTTTCTTTAGGTTAGTAAGGGTATGGGAAATCTTGACAGATGGCTGAACGTCACAAGGAGTGCGTCGAAGAATGCAGCCAAACAACGCCGTCATACAGCCGCATAAATAAAGAAAACGCCAGCCTGGGTCGATGGAGCTGTATTGACTGACTAAAAAAACTCCTAACGAGGCTAAAAGATGTCCCCCCATTGTAGAGGCACTATAAAGACCGCTTAGGAGATCGTGATGCTTTTTTGGAGAATTTTCTAAAAGAAAGATCGCACCCCCCATCGTTTCTCCAGCTGCCAGAAAATTTTGCAAAACTCTTCCTAAGAAGAAGATGAGAGGTGCCAGGATGCCAACTTGCAAATAGGTAGGACTCAAAGCGATCAATCCAGAAACACAGGACATCCCTGCTAACGTTAAATATAGAGCATAGCTACGTCCGTAGAGATCTCCGATATAGCCAAATACCAGTGATCCGATTGGACGGGCTAGCATCCCTAACGGGATGATTGCGTAGGTTAAAATGAGAGCTGTAATGGGGTCTTGCTCCGGAAAAATCAAAGGAGCCAAAAAAGGGGATAAAAATCCAAAGAGCGCTGTATCGTAATGTTCAAAAAGGTTTCCAAGACAGGCACTCCATAGCTGTGAGCGAGAAACGGCAGTCATAATCCTCCTCTAGAAGTTACTTTTTTTCGAATGGTTTGTATTTCTTGGGCAGTTGCGCACGGATCCTCTTCTTCCATTAAACCACCAGCCATTGCAATGCCGTCATGAATCCTAAGAACCTGGTACACAGACTCGGCACGCTGTAGGTTAAGGCCTCCTATTGCGACAATTCTATGAGGAGAAATTGCACGGATATTTTGCAGCTCGTGCATATTCCATAAGATATCGTTTCTTGGGCAAGTTTTTTTTGATGGAGATATTTTTACACTAAGATAATCAACTTCGGTAGATTTCCCCGCAGTTAAGACTTCTTCCATTGTCTTGACAGGGGCGCCGATGATCATTTTTTCTCCAAGCGACTTTCTCGCCTCAGAATAAGACATTTGCTCTTCCAGGTAAACACCATCAGCATCAATTTCTCGGGCTACTTTAAAAAGGTTGAGAGTATTGATGAAGAGGGGGGTGTTTTTTAACATTTTTTTTAAATGATAGGCTGTTTCTAAGGTACTGTCTAAATTATTTGTATGATCTCTAAGTTGCACGCACGAAACACCGCCCCTGACAGATTCCATGATCTTTTTAAAAAATAGAGCTTTATCTTGAAAAGAGGGTCGATTTGCAACGAGGTAAAGAGAAAGATCAAAGGGAAGCCGATCCTTAGGCATGTGCACACGAGGTATATGTAAACGATGATAAAGCGAAGCGGAACGAGATACTGAGAACATGCTGAATCTCCTGTGGTTAAAAAAAACAACCAGGGAGAAACGACAAAAAAGCAAAATAGCTCTCTTTATCTACTCACGCTTCCTACGCTGGCACTATCCAGATCAGGTTATAAGGGACTCTCTCAGCTAAAAGGGCTTAATTTAGCCTTTCTTAGCACCCCTGGTGTTTGAAAGACGCAGTATATCGATGTATGGCAGTTCTCAGCAACTGGAATTGCAAAAAAGGGTGCAATTAAAAGAATCCCCATTGCTCTGCCTTCCGATAGCTGTAGCGATCATTAACGAACAGAAAAATTCTCTCCGCGTTTGCTCAGCGTTCTCTGCGGTGAACTAAGCATTTTAGATTGGAAATAATCGCAAGAGCCGCAAAGAACGCCGAGGAGACGTAGAGAATTTTTTCTTCACAAAATTTACTCGTATCATTTTGTCAACTTGTGGACTTTTGCTTGCTCGATAGTTTTAATGAGGCTAGTCTAATCTCGCTTGCGGTAATTTGCTGACGAGCCTCTTTTAACATTTGTAAGGAGGTATCGTTCAAATCTTGGCCCTCATACTTAGCCACCAAACCTTTGAGACTGGCCAATGTTTTCTCTAATTTTTCCATCTCTTCATTTTGCTCGGAGTCGGGTTGAGGAGAGGCTATTTCGAGAACGATCTCATGGATTTTGTCCATTCCAAATAGGATTGTGAGAGCTACTACATTTGTTCCTAAAGTCGTTTCTTTTGCAGACACTTTTTCTACGAGCTTAAGTAGAAGCATCTTTTCTATCTTAGAAGCGGTCTCACATAAGGATCTTGCCTTTATGGCGTACCCCTTTTCGCTTGAGATTTTTTCTGCGGCGTCCATCAAACCCAAGCTCAGCTTGGACGCAATCTGACGCACTGTATTTATAGCATTTAAAACGTGTTCTGAGGCACGCAATACCTTTCCTGGAACAGGCGGTAAATAATATGCGGCTTCTTCTTTTTTAAATGATTCTATATTCCAACTGTATTCACTCAAAGTGGCGACCATCGTACAAGTCCTCCTGATTAAAATTCAAAAAATTAGGATCAAAAATAAGCTGTGGGTTCTGTTTTTTTGATTAATTCAACTTCGAGCAAGTACCCCAGTCCTCCCATTGATATGAGATTCGCTATTGCATATGCAAAAGAAAGGGCGCCAACTCCTACGTAGATAAGCGATATAAAGCTTTTTTCAGCTAGACTTCCGCTACAAACAAGAGTGGCTAAAACACCTAGAAGGATTGCGGCTGCTAACCCGATAATCATCTGCAGAATACTGACCACAAGTTTTATAGGAGATATGATCAAGAAACCAGCCAATGGAATGGTTTGTGAAATGCTCAATTTTCTTTGAACATCAATGATATCGGGTAACCTTATAGTATTCTCAACCAACATAATTATTTTCCTCGTAGAAACAAGTTTACCTTGAACAACAATTTTTTTCTAGCGCTCTCTTTGAAATCCATTGCCCTAAAAGGTCGGGTCGATTAAGATAGTTGTGTAATACAACAATTTGGTGTGCAATGAAGAACCTCTCCAAAGAAAATGTGAATCTGCTAAGACGCAATGCAAGAAGTATTGTGAGGGAGCTTGGCCTTCTTAATGACGCTTATTTTGATATTGATGTCACCCTAGCGGAACGTCATCTCCTTATCGAACTCAACTCTGCTCTTTACCCTACGGTAGGCGAAATTGCTGAACGCTTGTTGCTAGAGAAATCGACAGCCAGCAGGCTAATTGCTAAAGCCGTTAAGAAAGGGTACATCGAATATTCATTAGATGAGCACGATAGAAGAAAGCGGTTTTTGCAGCTTACGGATACAGGTAAGAGGGTGCTGAATGCTTTTGAACCAATTGCGTTTAGTCAAACAAAAGAAGCGCTCCTTACTTTAAGCAGTGAAGAAATCGAAACGGTCTATCGAGGAATTGAGTTGTATGCAAAGGGGCTTAAAAATTCCCGTTTAAGAAAAAAAGTTTAGTGGGATAGTAAAAAGCGAGCTGTCATGATGGAAAATCTGCTAGAGATTCACAATAAGTTAAAAGAGTTAGGTTACACTTTAAAACCATTTCTTAATGAAGATGAGGGAGCGCTTTACGAAATATTTCGCAATGTAGTGGATACAGGCTGTCAATTTCCTTATAGATCCAACTCGATGCAGGAATTCTGCCGGCAGTTTTTTGCCCCTGAATCGTGCGTTTATGTGTGTCGTTCCTTGACTGAAGTTGTCGGTGGTTTTTATGTGAAACCGAATTTTTCCGGAAGGTCAAGTCATATCGCGAATGCAGCGTATATGATAAAAGAAACGCATCGAGGTCAGGGCATCGGCACTCTTCTCATCAAAGCTTCGTTATGCATAGCAAAGGATCTTGGGTTTCAAGCTTTGCAGTTTAACATGGTACTTAGCCAAAACATTGCTGCGATCAAGCTTTATCAGAAGCTTGGCTTTAATATGATTGGCGCCATCCCTGAGGCAGTTCAAAATCCCGATGGAAGTTATCAAAATGGCTATGTGATGCACCGTAAATTAGAAGATCTAAAAATGGACTCATTGAGGAATCTCCTATGATATTTAAGGGAATCGCATTTGCTTTGAGCGCCTGTTTGATTTGGGGTTTGATTTTTGTTATTCCGCAGTTTATGAGTAGTTTTAGCTCAATTGAAATTGTTCTCGGGCGGTATGGGTTTTATGGAACCATTTCTTTTTTACTTTTCCTCAAGGCTCGACTTACAGGGGGCTGCCGTTATCCGCTATCTGTTTGGATCAAAGCGATCTCCCTAAGCTTTCTTTCGGGCTACTATCTTTGGGTGATTCTCGCTATTCGATATACCTCTCCCGAGATCTGCGCTCTTATTTTAGGAACTAGTCCGATCACGATTGCGTTTTATGGGAACTGGAAACAAAAAGAAGGAAATTTTAAACTTCTTATCATACCCTCACTTCTCATACTGATAGGCCTTGTATTGATCAATGCTCCTCATATCGGAATAATACATTCTTCTCTTGAATATGTTTTAGGGTTAGTTTGCAGTCTCGTATCGCTAATCTCTTGGAGCTTGTACGTCGTTTTGAATTCACGTTTTCTAAAAAATAACCCCCGTATTATTTCTAATGAATGGACGACAATTCAAGGCGTAGCCACTTTTTCTTTGACTCTTCTCGTAAGTTTAGTTTACGTGGTTTTTTCTGGGGAAGAGTTAAACATCCAGAAATATTTCAGTTGGAATCCTGAGGCAAGGAATTTTCTTATTGGGTGTGCGGTACTTGGATTTTTTTGTTCTTGGGTGGGAGCGTTCCTATGGAACAAGGCTAGCATCTATCTTCCCATCTCATTGGCAGGCCAATTGATGATTTTTGAAACAATTTTCGGAGTCCTATTTGTCTACATGCTCAATCAACAACTGCCTTCAGTGATAGAAGCTGTTGGGGGGATACTTTTACTAGGAGCTGTGGTTTATGGAATTCGAACATTAAACCTGCGACCTTCAATTCGTGAAGTTAGGATTAGAGGTTCCGTAAACTGAAATTTTTTACCGGGATAGGTTCTTTGCTTTTAACCAGTAACTTTTGTTATAGTTAAATTGGTTTAAAAAACAAAAAAACAATAGATTCAAGATGAAACAAATTTTAATATCCGCGTGCTTTTTATTGCCATTTCCCACAGCTCTTGTAGCTCACCCACCTCATGTTTCCTGCCCAAGATTAATTGAAAATTATGCGAAGGAAAGTGAATCAAGTAGTGGTTATTCTCTAATCTCTGGCATTCTTATCGCCTGGGACAATGTGAAAGCACATCTTGAAGCTGGGGATTCATTGATCATTACTGACAGGCATGGATCTTCAGTTGCTGCCGAGTGGGTTGAAGAATTTAAATTTAGACTATTCGAGCTCGGCTGGCGTCTTGACTACCAGAAGTGGCTGCGTGAATTTTTCCACGATAGGCATCCCATGGATTTGACCCCCGAAATGATCTCCGATATGACATCCGATGATATCTCTTACTGGATCACATATCTCAGCCGTTGTGATTATTGGAGTAGTGCTTACAGTGAGTACACCTGTGTGGTGGATGAAATTCAAAATGGAAGAATGGAACCCTTAATGGAAAGGCTAAGAGAATTACCCCATACATGTGAGCTTGAATAACTTTTCTGCAAACCTAAAGATAGGCAAAACGTTTTACTTTCCAGACTCTTTGGATAAATAATTTGCACGGTCATAAGCGGCCAAAAAGGTGTTCATAATTCCTCCACGAAGAGCTAACTCTTCTAACCTTTTTAACCCTGAAATCGTAGTTCCCTGGGGGGAGGCGATGAGCCATTTCAGCTCCCCTGGGTGTTTGGAACTTTTTTCTAGCAATGTAAGGGTACCTCGCAGCATCTGTTGGGTCAAATCTTGGGCCTCGATTACAGGAAGCCCCATGGCAATTCCTGCATCGACCATTGCTTCTATCATGACCAAGAAAAAAGCTGGTCCTGAGCCTGCTAAAGCCGTCAATGCATTGATCTTATCTTCAGGGAGCCAGTATAGCTTTCCTAATGAGTCCAATATTTGATTTAGATCTTCCTTATCTTTTTTAAGCATATTTTCGTCCGAAGATAAGCCGATAGCGCCCTCTCCATAAATAAGAGCTAAGTTAGGCATCATGCGTACAATGGTTTTACTGGAGAAAGTTCGTTTTAAGGTTTCAATGGAAACCCCAGCCAACAAACTGATGAGGATCTGTTCTTTTTTTAGCGTCTTCCCAATCAAGCCTGCTGCTTCTTTAAGATTTTGTGGTTTCACCGCAAGGATGAGGACTTCGGAATGCGCAAGCGCTTCTTTTATATCCATGGCTGCTCTTCCAAAACCCTCTTGTTCAAGCATCTTCGCTTTTTCAATATGGCGATCATAAAGGTAGAGTTGATTATTTGCTGAAAGACGTTGAGCTAACGCTTCCCCCATATTTCCACAGCCAAGTATTGTGATTTTCATCTGAAATCCTTTAGAACTTATGTTCTGACTTGATAATTACCTCTTACTACCCACTTATAGGAAGTTAACTCCTTCAATCCCATCGGTCCTCGCGCATGCAGCTTTTGAGTGCTGATGGCGACTTCGGCGCCAAAGCCAAATTGTCCTCCATCGGTAAAGCGTGTGGAAGCGTTGACATAGACGACCGCTGAATCAATTGCTTTAACAAAAAGGTCTGCATGTTGCGGATTTTCGGTTAAAATTCCATCGCTATGTCCCGTGCTGTGTGCATGAATATGATCGATTGCCTCATTTAAATTTGCGACGACTTTTATTCCTAGAACAAGACTTAGCCACTCAGTGTCCCAATCACTCGGTTCCGCCTGTTTGCAAGAGGGATGTTGAGTTATACCGAAATCCCCATTTTTCAGGCATAAATTCCAAGTTGCTTGATCTAATCGGAAAGAGACTCGCTTATTTCCCAAGAGTTCAATCACTTTAGGGATAAATAGAGGAGCGATTGCAGCATGGACTAATAAGGTATCCAGTGCGTTGCACACAGAGGGACGCTGCGTTTTAGCATTCAAGATGACCTGCAGAGAACGTTCTAGGTCAGCCGTTTCATCTACAAATAAATGGCAAATGCCAATTCCCCCTGTAATGACAGGAATGGTGCTATTTTTTCGGCAAAACTGCTGTAAAGAAGTGCTTCCCCTAGGGATGATAAGGTCTATCCATTCATCCATTTGAATCAATTCCTTAACCTGAGAACGGTCTGAATTGGTAATCAATTGAATCACCTTTGCAGGAAGACCTGCGGCGGCAAGAGAGTCTTGAATCAGATCCACCAAAAGTTGATTTGTGTGCATTGTTTCTGAGCCACCTCTTAAAATTGCGCAGTTCCCTGATTTGATGGCTAAAACACTGATATCAAGCGTGACATTTGGCCGTGATTCGTAAATGACTCCTAGCACTCCAATGGGAGTTCGACATTTTGCCAAGTGAAGGTGGTTAGGTAGTGTTTGTTCGTCAAATCGTTCTCCAATTGGATTAGGCAGAGCAATGATTTGTGTAATGTCATGGATAATTCCATCCAATTTGTTCTCTAAAGATAATCGTTCTAATAAAGCATCGTTGAGTCCAACTGCTTTTGCAAGAGTGATGTCTTTTAAATTTGCTTGAAGGATATTTTCGTGCTGCTTCTTTAGGTTCCCAACAAGGTGTTCAAGAGCATTATTTTTTTGTTCAAGAGAGGCCGTTGCCATTGGAACGGTCAATGCTTTGGCAACTTGTCCCATCTTTTTTAGAGTCGTTGTTTCATTCATTCTGTCCTTCCTTGAACCTATTAAAAATCATCTGATCGACGATTTTAAACACCTTTGATTCTAGTCATATTTGTGCGATGAATCATTTCCGGGCCATAGCTATAGCCCAGGATCTCTTCAATGGAAGAGGAATGTTTGCCGATTAACTTTTGGATCTCTTCGCTTCCATAATTTGTAATCCCCACCGCAATTGCTTCTCCTACAGGAGAAATGACTTCTACTGTGGCCCCTCTCTCATAGGATTGGGTAGTCTTAATAATTCCTGATGGTAAAAGACTTGCCCCATGATGGGAGATTTTGATAGCAGCTCCCTCATCGACATGAATCATGCCTTTTCTTTTTTCCGATAGCAGCCATCGTTTTCTGCTTTCGCGGGTCGTCATTTCTTCTAAAAACAAGGTTCCTATCTGCTTACCAAGAGCAAGATCGATTAAAACATGGGGACGGGAAGAGGCCGCAATCACTGTACGCGTGCCGGATTGCGAGGCAATCTGAGCCGCTTCGATTTTTGTAATCATGCCTCCTGTCCCAAGAGGGGTAGAAGAACCGCCTGCTAAATTAAAGATCGATTCGTCAACACGTGAGACAACAGGAATGAGCTGTGCAGCAGGATTAAGACGGGGGTCGGCAGTGAACAGTCCTTCTTGATCTGTGAGTAGAACAAGAAGGTCGGCTTCGATTAAGTTTGCCACCAAAGCTGCTAAATTGTCATTATCCCCAACGCGGATCTCTTTTGTGGCAACTGTATCGTTTTCATTGATAATCGGAACAACGCGATGCTTCAGCAGGCAATGTAAAGTATCGCGGGCGTTAAGGTATCGTTTCCGATTGGAAAAATCATCCCTTGTCAAAAGAACCTGACCCACATGAAGATCGAATAGGGAAAATAACTCCGACCAAACCTCCATCAATTTTAATTGCCCGACGGAAGAAAACATCTGTTTGGAGGGGAGAGAGCGGTCAACTTTGGGGAAATTTAAAAGTTCTTTCCCTGCAGCAATTGCTCCCGAACTCACCAAGACAACTTGGATGCCTTGATTTTGCAAATGAACTAGTTGCTGCACCAAGCTTAACATATAGCGGCGAGATAACTTTTTCTCGCCTTGCGTTAAAGTGCTTGTGCCTACTTTGACAACCATTTTATGAATCGAGTTCATCAAACAACCTTTCCCTTATAATGCGTTTGCAGACAGTAGTCAAAAGATATGGTCGTTTTTTTGCCACTGGTCAAGGGAGCTGTCCCGTTCACAATGACCTTCCCCTTTTGATCGATTATTTTCTTTTTAGTCTTCATATCCTGCAAAGCAATATTTTCCAGAAAACGCCTTTACGGCAAACTGATCATTTTCAAAAGATAAAACAGTATAAATTTCGGGCATATTATTCTTTACATTAGGTCCGCAAATGTTGTCTCCCATGGCCGGACAGGTAATGTACGAAATTCCATCTATCTTTTTTGCATGGAAATAATGCAGGTGAGCTTGCAGCACAGCCACCACACAGTTAGACGCAGAGATCACCCTTCTTATCTCCGCTTGATTTTCTAGAAATAATCCTGTTTTGTTTCTATCGTCGGTTGCTTCATAGAAAAAATTACCACTTACATTATGATCGTCAATTGCACAGTGTGTAAAAATAAGTGTTGGACGGTTGCTGTGTTTTAATTGTTCTCGTAACCAATTCAATTGCGCAGAGGGCAGTCTGCGGATTTTAGGATTTTTGGAATCTAATTCTAGACCTAACCAGATCAAGGTGAAGTCGCCAATCTCTCGACGCCCATAACTTTTTTGATCAAATCCACACTCTTTCCAAGTTTGCTCGACATCTTCTATCCGCATCTTTTTTAGTTCGTGGTTGCCTAACAAATGGATGACGGGCGATTTGATTTGTTCAAAATTAGAAATGGAACCTCGATATCGTTTGATATCCAACTCCCGCTCTTCACTTCGGATGAGATCGCCAAGATTGATGACCGCATCGGGAGATTGCTGGAGAATAATTTGGTGTAAGAAGTCATTCAGCAAATCTTCAACTAAATGCGAGGACGCCCTTATTTGACCCTCGTGTTCCAAGCATTTTCCAGCATGAATGTCGTTTACTATTGCAATTTTCATAAATTATTCTTACATCGTCACGCTTTTATTGGTCGAAAGCTAGTACACCGAATCAAAAGTTTTAGCGAGTAATTTTGATTTGGTGTACTAGTTCACATATACTCATAACAGCTCGAAGTTGGATTTTAGCCGTCATGAGTATAGATCCTAACAGGAAATACTCTTTTTCATCCACTGTACGCAATGCGAAAGAATTCTCTCAAATGCGCAATAGAAATAGGCTTTAATAAACAGTACAGACAAACAACCGTAACGATATCAGGATTGATAACGACTTAAGAAATTGGGATAGGTTTAAATGCTTGCAGAAAACGCAAGCGCATCATTAAGGTCATTTTAAAAAGTCAGAGAATAAGACCTATTTTGAAATGTCTTAAAGAGGATGGTAAAAATGGAATTTTTCAAAGCAATGCGCACTTCCAATGAAATCCCGTTGCCTCCTTTGGAAGAATGCAGCATTGAATTGACCCGTATTGCAAATGATCCGAATGAGTACTCATCAAAACGGGTCATAAAAAGGATTTTTCTGTGGCCTAAAAAATATATAAAAAAAATCTACAACAGCTATCTTCTCATCCGCTATGCAGAACTTCGAGAGCCTGCTGCTAAAAATATTTGCCCGATGCGATGGATCAATCAATTTTCAACGTTATTCTTTGATATGAAAATTGTTTCAAAACCGAATTTAATGAAGGCTATTTTAAGACAGCCTAGGAAAGACCCGGTTAACGGGATTTTTGATGATAGAGAGAACGCTCAGGTCTTTCTTCCATTATTAAGAGATTTATACCCTTCTGAAGAAATCAGTTGCGAGGATTTCTTACTTACCTGCAGCAAAGGTTATATCAATTACTATCGCCAGCCGATTCTTCGCTTTATCGGCCCTAATAATATTAAAAACCATCAATTTGAATTGCAAAAAATAGTAGAGGAAACCTTATCACATTTGGAAGAAGCAGCTCCTATTAATTCCATGGAGTTTTCTTTCACATTTACAACGCATGTAATTTCGAGATTGCTTTTAGGTCATCCTGGTCCAGTAAGTACTTATAAAGAGATTGCTTACGCGATTGACTACCTAAACAAATATGTGATGAAAAGAACGTGGAGGCAGCGAATTTCCAAAAGTGAGAAGAAAAAATATTTGGCAGCTCTTGATGTGGTGAGGAAGGCAATTGAAACATCTTTAACTTCCCTTGAAAAGCCCGTGCTAGGCTCTTTGATTGACACCTTAAGGGAAGAAAAAAAGATGACAGAATTGCAAATAAAAACGACTCTTTTGCTCATGTACCTTGGAGGATCTGAAACTGCCGCATCACTGCTCAACTATCTTCTTTGGCAGCTTGGGCAACATTTAGATTATCAAGAAAAAATTTTTCAAGAGCTTAAACAAGGCACGGGAACGTTATTTGAAAAGGCTAACAACTCCTTATGCATCGACCGCTTATTTAATGAATCTATCCGTCTGTTCACTCCAGCTTATGTGATGGGACGCCAACCTGCTGCAGATCTTGTTTGTAGGGTAAAAAACAAGCAGGGCGAGCTGATATTTTCCGAAAAAATTGATAAAAAAGAAGGGCTTCTTTGTGGAGCGACTTTTGCGGCGAGAGATCCGCTTCAGTTTGAAAAACCGGATCAATTCAATCCGTATCGATTTCAAGATTCATTAAAAACGCTTTCATGGCTTCCCTTTGGGGATGGAAAACATAGCTGTCCTGGTCAGTGGCTTGCAAAGAATGAAGTGATTCTATTTGTTGCAGGACTGGTTCAGAAATACCAAGTGCGTTCGTATCCTCCAAAAGAAATTGGTCAAAAAGGATATATGACTCTAAAACCGGCAGAAGAGGTATCGCTTCGCTTAATCCCCAGGAAGCATTAGAGTACTAGGACTCTTTCTTAAAGACTCACCTTACACACGGGGAGCTTTCGCTTCAGCCCAAATGTTACTTGCGGCGAGTTAAGGTGAGTTAAAGACTACATAAAAACTTTTCCAAGTTCTCTATATGGCGTTTTAATCGTTGGAGGAAATCCGCTTTCTTGGTTAGAGTATTTTTGGAGTGTATATCCCACGACATGATCTGCGTGGCCTTATTCGCCTACACAAAGAGCAAAGAATAGGATTCAAGATGGATGCAGAGCCAAAAAAAAGAAGCAAAGAATCATATGTGCGAAAAGAAGTAAGAGAAGATCGGGCGGTATTGATTGCAGTGATCAAAACAATGCTTGATTTATTTCCCGACTTACCAAAAGCTCAGCTTATCAAACTTAAGCCTGTTCGGGTCTATGCTAATGGGAGCTTATACACAGAGGAAACATTAATCAATATCGTCAGTGAAGTGGATAAAAAAGAAAGAAAGGCCGGCCGGCTCAACAGCGAAGCTTTAGAAAAAATGAAAGAGAAAATTCCAGCGGCTTGGCGAAAAGAAATAGATAACCGCGATTCATGTTACTAACTCATCTGACGCACCGGGAGCGGCGTTTG
>FTIX01000032.1_pt1 | contig 34397 bp, 10 predicted proteins | sample 1658561 | NCBI WGS metagenome assembly FTIX01 (sample SAMEA3914836, study PRJEB12502) | metagenome | biome: forest; material: soil | place: Canada | collected 2011-07-03 | depth 0.3 m | reverse complement strand
GCCATAAACCTTTTGCACCAACCGGCGATTTTGCCGTTGGGTTAAACCCACTTTCAACAGAGGGCAATAAAGCCAATTCAGCTGGCAGCCCGCGTTTTTGGGTCTGCTGATATACATAAGAAATATAAGGTCCAGCTTTTTGTAAAGCTTGAACTAAGCTCTTCTGATGCTTGACCAACAGTGCAATTTGCTGCTGAACCCGTGGGTTATCAGCATAATTCTTAATGTTAAAATTCTTGGCCATGCTATCCCAAATTGAGACATTTGCATTGGCAGTAGTGTTGGCAGCAGGGCTGGATTGTGTCCAGGATAATGCTGCTGCATTAGAAGTACTGTACGTGGTTAACAAGGAACCGCACAGGGCGGCAGCTATCGTGTATTTGCTAAGTTTTAGTAATTTCATGGGATAAATAATATCACGAATTCATCACCAATGTCAAGGCAAGTCGGGGAAAAACCCAAGTGTTTCCCCGAAAAATATCATAATTATCTGATTTTAAACGAGTCTTTTTGGAGTCGCAAGGCGGTGAAAGCCTCTATGGGATCAGCAGGGTATTTTCCCGAAAAATTAGCAATGGACTGGATAATGGCTTGTTCCTGGCATCGCAGGAAAGGATTGGTCTGTTTTTCAATTTTGAGGCTGCTGGGGACTGTTGCCAGGCCTCGGCTCCTCAGGTGGTTGGTTTGCGCTATGCGTAGTTGTAAGGCTGGGTTATTGGGTTCCAGTGTATGCGCGAAAATCAAATTGTCCTGGGTATACTCATGGCCACAGTAGATTAGGGTGTGGTCTGGCAGGGCGCTCAATTGGCTGAGGGAAGAGTACATCTGTTCAGCGCTACCTTCGAACAACCTGCCACAGGCGCCTGTGAATAGGGTATCTCCGCAAAATAGCAGGCCTTCACTATAATAAGCCAGATGGCCACGGGTATGGCCGGGTATGGCTAATACCTGTATCTTTAGGCCTAGCTCCCGAATAGCCAGGGTTTGGGGGCAGGTCAAAGGGTGGGTGACGGCGGGGATGTTCTCAATAGCAGGGCCAAAAACTGGAATTTGGTAGTGGCTTGCGAGGTCCTGGGCGCCAGCAGTATGGTCGGCATGGTGGTGGGTGAGTAATATGGCTTTAGGGTGCCAATGGGCTAATGTCAGATAATCTATAACTGCTTTTGATTCGCCGGGATCAACAATAAGGCAATTCCCGGATGTCAGATGTATAATCACCCAGATATAATTGTCTTTGAGGGCGGGGATGGGGGTAACGTGGATCATAAATTGCTCCAGATATAAGGAAAGTATGGCTGTTAAGAATAGCTTTTGGTTGAATTAGGGTAAATAAAAGCTTTTTATGGGTTCTTGTGCGTATGGAAAGCCTGGTGAAAGGGGCCATGGAGATTACCCAGAGGGACGCCGTGAATCCATCCATTGAGGCTCGGAACCGACTCCCTGTCGGTTAATGCCCTCTGGGTAAGCTCTATGGCCCCTTTCACCTCAGTGCCCCAGAGTAGGTGCACACATATTAGCCACCCTAAGGAGATCCTTCGTGAGCCTTTCTAAGTCATTCAGTAATAGGAACTACTGTAGCAAAATGTACTTTGCAGTGAAGTGAAGGCTCAGGATGACAGCTTTTCTGTCAGCTTCTCTGTCATTCTGAGCCCTTAGAGGTTCTATAAAGCTCATATGACTAAGCATCTTTTATCGCAAATTTACCTGGGAGTGGCTCGCGTAGGATCTCCTTAAGGTGTCACTAGCTAGTATGATATTGCGCATACCCTGGAGTGCTTGATAGGGTGAGAAAGGTTGGGAGAAGCGCATAATATGCGCCCTCTCTCCTGTTTCTGCTCCATCAGCGGGAGAAAAGAAGTGCAGAAAAGCATTTATGCATGAAGGCTGATGAGAGAGAAGAGAATTTGACAGAGAAAGGGAAAATATAATGGTGTTATTACAAAAGAAAAGCCCGTCACCAGACCAATCTCTGGAAATTGTCTTCCGTCAGATGGATTTTTGGTATCAAACTATTTTGGGCAGTCATTTATTAAAGACCGAGTTAGATGAACTGGATCGTTGCCTACCCAAATTTTTTGGTCGTCATTTATTGCAGGTGGGTGGTCCCAGTGAAGTGCTATTGTTCGAGAAAAGTCCCATATTGTATCGTACCCGCTTGACTCCCGAGTATTCTTCAGTGTTCAAAGGTCCTACTATTCAGGCGGAGTTACAAGCCTTACCTTTGTTGTCAGAAAGTATTGATGTAATTTTACTGCCTCATGTCTTGGAGTTTTATGCCCAGGCTAGAGGATTGTTGCAGCAATTGTATACGGCATTAATCCCAGGAGGCCATTTGCTGGTCCTGGGGTTCAACCCCTTTAGTTTGTGGGGGATCAAAAAATGTTGTTCGCATCAGAAAACCTTACCTTGGCGAGGAAATTTTCACAGTGCGGCAAAAATTCGTCATTGGCTGAGCAGCGCTGGTTTTGTCATCGAGGCGCAGCGTGATTTATTTTATCGGCCTCCGCTTAATCATCCACGGGCGTTAAAGAAATCATTATTATTAGAACCGATGGGGCGCTTACTTTGGCCCTCCTGCGGTGGTTCGTATTTAATCATCGCAAAAAAATCTGTGTCGGCATGGATTGCGGTGGATAAACCAGCCAGTCAAAAAATATCGGTCGCGACGGGCACATAGGCTTGGAAGATGCGATAACTAGAGGTCGAATGAAAGCGAAAACGAAAACGGTTTTTATCTTTACTGACGGAGCTTGCCGCGGTAATCCGGGCCCCGGGGGCTGGGGAGCCTTATTGCGTTATGATGGTCGAGAGAAGTCCTTATCAGGGGCAGAACCGCACACGACAAATAATCGGATGGAATTATTAGCGGTTATTTCCGCTCTGCGCATTTTAAAGCGTCCTTGTCAGGTTGAAATCACGACGGATTCTCAATATGTGCGTAACGGTATTATGCATTGGCTACCAGGGTGGAAACAAAATAACTGGCGCGGCAGTAATAAGAAAGAAGTAAAAAATCGGGATTTATGGGAACAGTTGGATAGTGAAACACAACGCCATATTCTAGTTATCTGGCATTGGGTAAAAGGTCATAGTGGGCATAAAGAAAATGAAATTGCCGATCAATTAGCAAATAAAGCGATTGATGAAATGCTCAAATAAAAATCTTAATGAATGTTGTCACCGCAAATAAGTGATGATTTTTGCGAAAGATATGAAACAGCCGTTTCATGCCGGAAAATAGGGCTCTGCACCATTGTTAAGCTTTGAATTTTCGCATTTTATTTTTCCATAATTTCAAGAAATAGCGAGGATATTCGGAGAAAGCCCAAGATTTAAAAAAATTATGTTTTAAAAAAATGCTTGCATTTTTTAAAATAATGATTAGTATATCCCCTACACATGGTTGTGTGCGGGTTTCTGAAAGTTAGTAAAAGTTATCCGTAACGATAAAGCGCGTAACGATGTAGTTTTACTGGCTTATCAACAACAGAACAAGCATAACAATGTGGATTAATAAAAAACCTGTTCTTTGGAATCATCATGGAGGTCACAAATGAAGAAAATTTCACTAGCTACTGCCGCTTTAGCATTAACGGCATCCTTAGGGGCTTATGCTGCTGTTCCAACAGACGCACAACCCTTTCAAGTCGTAGTTCCTAATTTAAAAAGTGGTTTAGAAGTAACCTTAGAAGGTCTGTTATTAAGACCAAGCAATTCCGATTTGGATTATGCAGCAACTGATACATTAGGATTTGTCGTAAATCCTGTTGTTCCTTCTATTGCTTTCACCAATCCAAAAAATGTGAATTCAATTGATCCAGGTTACGATTTTGGTTTCCGCGTAGGCTTGGGCTATATCTTCCCAGACTCCGGTAACGATGTTCAATTAAACTGGACTCACTTCGACCAATCTGATGACGATAACGTCACAGCTGGTCCTGGCCAGTTTTTGGTTACCAAGTTTGGCTTGATTCTGCCAAATTTAACTAACTTTGGCGTTCCAAGCACATTAACTGCTTCTGGTAATGTTGATAGCAAGTTAGATGCAATCGATTTAGATGTTGGTCAATATCTTGATGTTGGCACACGTCTACGTATGAGATTGTTTGGTGGCTTGAGATTTGCTCGTGTAGAAAGCAACGTAAGTGATTCCTACTCCGCAGCTTATCAAGTACCAACCGTTCCAGTAACCAACGTTCTGTTTACTGAAACTGATAACTTGAACTCCAAGTTCAGCGGTGTTGGTCCACGTTTCGGTGTGGATAGCAGCTACCATATCGGCAACTGCTTCGGTATCGTTGCTCACATAGCTGGCGCATTGTTAGTCGGTAGTACTGATACTGACACCCAGCAAAATTGGGCTCTCGCAGTTAACACTGTTCCAGGAACCGTATTTACTTCTCAGTTAAACACAGACAGCGACAATACAACCCGTGTTGTTCCAGCGTTTGATGCTAAATTGGGTCTGGATTACACCTACATTTTCGCAAACCAATCCCAGTTATCTCTGGAAGCCGGTTATCAATGGACACAATACATTGATGCTGTTGACAGACTTAACAACAGCTTGGTTGATGGTGCAGTTGGCTTTGGTAATGTTACTCGAACCACCAGCAGTGTTGGATTCGATGGTCCTTACCTAACCTTGAACTGGAAAGTTTAAGCACCAGGAAAGTCATTCCTGAGCTCTGGTTCAGGAGTGACTCTCTAAAAGGATTCAGAAGTACCTCCGGAACAGGCAGTATAAGGGGCGTTTCTACACGCCCCTTATACGCTTTTCCGTTTTTTTATCCTCACACTCCACCACTTATTATATCCGCTCTAACCCCTCTTACTTAAAGATTGTCTTAAAACCTAACCTACTACGCAACGCCACCATCATTCCGCGGCTTATTTGGGCACTCATGCATAATGCTTCATTTACCAGCTTACGCTTTCCAGCTGGAGGGGCAGAAACACGAGAAGTGGTATATCAGTTTTTCGCCAAATCAGGCATCCTCTCCCCAACCTCTCTCCCTACCAGCGGGAGAGGGGAAGATAATTGAAAGGCATTAATGCATGAAGACCAGATAAGTCGCAAGATAACGGTGAGCAGTTACAAAAAACAAATCAAGTAATGGCGCTGAGGTGGAAGGGGCTTGCTGTGCTTCCCCAGAGGGGCACTAACTGACATGGATGTCGGTTCCGAGCCTCCATGGACGGATTCACGGCGTCCCTCTGGGGAAGCGCAGCAAGCCCCTTTCACCGGTCTATCCAGGGCTAATAAGTGAGAATGAATTAAGAATGTAGCCTGCAATACGCATTCGCAGAAAATTTAAGTTATAATAATAAACTATCATCCATAACCACATAGCCATACAGCATGCAATATCGCCAAATCATACTAGATACTGAAACTACCGGTCTTAGCACTCAAGATGATCATCGCATCATTGAAATAGCGGCGGTTGAGATGGTCAATCGTAAAATTACTGGCCGTAATTTTCACCAGTATATTCAGCCACAACGCGCCATTGACCCCGCAGCCTTTGCGATACATGGCATCTCTACAGAATTTCTCGCCGATAAACCGTTATTCCCGGACGTGATGGATGATTTTCTGACGTTTGTCGAAGGGGCAGAGTTAATTATTCATAACGCCACATTTGATCTGGGGTTTTTAAACTATGAGCTAGGGCGCGCAGGCCGAAAAGATCTACGCATTACCGACCGCTGTACGGTAATAGACACCTTGCAATTGGCAAGAAAAAAACACCCAGGCCAACATAATAATTTAGATGCGTTATGTAAACGTTATGCTGTTGATAATTCAGGTCGCGAGTTGCATGGCGCATTACTGGATGCGCATTTATTAGGAGCTGTATATCTGGCGATGACGGGTGGGCAAATCAGTTTATTTGCGGATACAACTTTCGACTCGGTCAAAGAAAAAGCTGCACTTACCAGACAATTGACAGCGCCGATGCAAAAAGCGTTTAAAGTTATTCCTGCGACTGCCGAAGAACTTATTGCTCATAAAAAACGCCTGGAAGCGATTAAACTTGCCAATGGTCAATGCCTATGGGTAGAAGAAACCCTATGAACAATCAGGCAGATAGGAATACAGAGCATTTAAAATCCCATAAGAACTTACTAAATCCCTTAGTATTGCTCACGGAATTTATCCGCTTAGAGGCCAGTAGCGGGGTGATTTTATTTGCAGCTGCAGTTTTGGCAATGGTATTAGCTAATACTCCTATTAGTAATAAATATTTTTATATTGTAAATGTTTCCTACTATTGGCATTTGGGTGATTGGAATTACCACACTTCTTTGCTTTCCACCACGAATGAAGCCTTAATGGCCATTTTCTTCCTGCTAGTGGGTCTGGAAATTAAGCGGGAATTTTATCTGGGTGAACTAAACTCTCTGGGTAAAATTACTTTACCAGCAATCGCTGCTTTAGGTGGCATGGTGGTCCCCGCTGCTATTTTCGCTGCGTTTAACTGGCATGATCCTCACGCTCTACGCGGTTGGGCCATACCCACTGCGACAGATATTGCATTTGCATTAGGTGTCATGGCATTGCTGGGCAGAAGAGTGCCGATGAGCGTTAAACTGTTTTTAACTGCCCTGGCTATTTTTGATGATATCGGCGCCATCGTCATTATCACTGTGTTCTATCAGGCAAAGCTGCACTGGCCAGCGCTGTTTGCAGCAATGATTTGTCTAGTCATTCTTATCATGTGCAACCGGGTTCATATCCGCAAATTATGGATATATATTCTAGTGGGTATTTTCATGTGGGTGTTCTTTCTGCAATCGGGCATACATCCCACCCTGGCTGGAGTGTTATTAGCCTTTACTATCCCACTGCGGGAGAATGAGACAGTTTCCCCCTTGCACAAACTTGAACATGCATTACATCCCTGGGTGGCTTATGGAGTATTACCCCTATTCAGCTTTGCCAACGCCGGCATTTCCTTTCAGGGAATGCGGTGGTCAGAACTATTCACGCCGTTATCGATCGGTATCATCGCCGGTTTATGGATTGGTAAGCAATTAGGAGTGTTTCTAGCTACTTGGTTAACTATTCGTTGTGGCTTAGCACCTATGTTGAAAGATGCCAGTTGGCGATCGATTTATGGCGCAGCACTTTTGTGTGGTATCGGGTTTACAATGAGTTTATTCATCGGCAATTTAGCATTTCAAGGGGTTGACAGTAATTTTGCAGTCCTAGTACGTTTTGGTGTATTTCTAGCATCTATTTTATCTGGCCTATGTGGTTATATTTTACTAAGATGGCCAGAGAAAAGCCGGGCTAAGTCTACATAAAAATAAAATAGACCCTAAATCAAACATGGAGTTATCATGGAACAGCAAACACCTAAAGTTCGTTATTTAAAAGATTACCTACCATCTGATTTTCTGATCGCTTCTATTTTCCTACATTTCGACTTGCATGATGATTACGCAATAGTCAAATCCATATTGAATATCCATCGCAATGAAGCAAACCAAAATCAACTGTCAGCTGATTTAGTATTAGATGGTGTAGGATTGGAATTGAAGCAAATTTTGCTCAATGGTGTGGTGCTAAAACCTGAGCAATATAAGCAGGATGAATATAGTTTAACCTTATTCAAACCACCCGCTGCTTTTTCATTAGAAATAGAAGTAAAAATTGAGCCGCAGCGTAATACCCAACTATCCGGTTTATATCGGACCGGGCAGCAGTTTTGCACGCAATGTGAGTCAGAAGGTTTCAGGCGTATCACTTATTTCTTGGATCGACCGGATGTGCTGGTGCATTTCACCACGACGATTACTGCCAACAAAGAGCAATACCCAACCTTGCTCGCTAATGGTAATTTAACTGACAGTAGGGAATTAGAAAATGACCGTCATTGGGTGAAATGGGAGGACCCAATCGCTAAACCTTGCTACCTCTTTGCTTTAGTTGCTGGAAATTTGGAAGTCTTAGAAGATACGTTTATCACCCAATCTGATCGCCAAGTTCAATTAAAGATTTTCATTGAAGCTGGCAAACGGGAACAGGCAAGATTTGCCATGTCCGCATTAAAAATGGCGATGCGTTGGGATGAGGAGGTTTATGGCCGAGAGTATGATTTAGATATTTACATGATTGTGGCAGTCAGTGATTTTAATTTTGGTGCGATGGAAAACAAAGGTCTGAATATTTTCAATGACAGATATATTTTAGCTAAACCAGAAACAGCCACAGATGAGGATTTTATAAATGTTCAGGCCGTGGTCGGTCATGAATATTTTCATAATTGGTCAGGTAATCGGGTGACAGTTCGTGATTGGTTTCAAATCACTTTGAAAGAGGGGTTAACCGTTTTTCGCGAACATCAGTTTACAGCAGACAATACTTCCCATGTGGTGAAGCGAATCCAAGAAGTAAAAACCATACGCTCCACACAATTTGCCCAGGACGCCAGCCCAATGGCCCATCCTATTCAACCAGATTCCTACATGGAGGTGACCAATTTCTATACAGTCACTGTATATGAGAAAGGCAGTGAAGTGATTAGAATGTTATACACCTTACTAGGTGCGAAAACCTTTCGTGAAGCGATGGATCTCTATTTCAGTCGTAATGATGGTAAACCAGTGACTGTGCATGAATTTGTCCAGGCGATGGCCGATGTTTCACAGTTGGATCTAACACAATTCAAACACTGGTATGAGCAGGCAGGAACGCCCGTATTGCAGGTTCAAGATGACTACGATCCAGCTACTCAAGTCTATACTCTGTCAATTCAGCAAATTTGTCCACCCACCCCAGGCCAGTCCGAGAAAAAGGCCTTTCATATTCCCTTTGCTCTGGGTTTATTGGATAGCCAAGGCCAGGAGTTGTCTTTGCAGCTTAACACCGAGACAAAGCCGAGTGAGTCCAGGACGCGAGTTTTGAATATCAAGCAATTTTCTGAGACCTTTCAATTTATCAATATTCCGCATAAACCCGTACCTTCATTATTACGACATTTTTCGGCGCCGGTGAAGTTGCGTTATGATTATTCCGAGGATAATTTAATTTTTCTGATGTCGCATGATCCAGATGCTTTTAACCGCTGGGATGCAAGCCAACAGTTGGCTATTCGCATTTTATTGCGATTAATCAATCATCACCAAGAAAATACCTCCCTAGTGGTGCCAGAGAACTTCATTGCAGCATTAGAAAAAGTTTTCAAGGATTCAAATTTGGATGAAGCGGTTATTGCCGAGATTCTTACTTTACCGAGCGAGAATTATTTAATGGAAGAAATGGCTGTGGTTGATCCTGACGCCATCCATTGGGTACGTGAATGGTTGCAAAAGCAGATTGCTATAAAATTACAGAAGCCTTTCGCTGCTTATTATCATCAGCATAAGCATCTGACGCCCTATGGTTTAGAAGCAAAGGAAATAGCCGGACGACGATTAAAGAATGCAGTATTATCTTATTTGACGCTTTTGGGAGGAGATGAAATTTACCAAACATGTCTGGAGCAATTTTATCACGCCAATAATATGACGGACGTGATGGGCGCCATGACTGCTCTGAACAATGTCGAGTGTGAACAACGCCAAGAAGCGATAACCGCTTTTTATCAGCGTTGGCAGAATGAAGCATTGGTGGTGAATAAATGGTTTAGCTTGCAGGCACAATCATCACTGCCCAATACTTTAAAAGTAGTGCAAGAGTTAGTTAATCATCCGGCATTTGATTTAAAAAATCCCAATAGTGCCAGATCGCTGCTGGGTTCTTTTGCGCTAGGTAATCCATATCGCTTCCATCAGATTGATGGCAAAGGCTATACCTTTTTAGCGGACTATGTTTTAAAAATTGATCGATTCAATCCTCAGCTGGCGGCACGTATTCTTGAGCCACTCATTCATTGGAAGAAATTTGCTGGGCAACGGCCGCAGCTCATGAAAGAGCAATTAGAAAGAATAGCCGCCACGCCGAAACTTTCTCGAGATATCTACGAAATCGTCAGCAAAAGTTTGAAGTGATACATTTCCCTTCTTCCGCAAGGGGAGGGGAATTGATCTTTTTGTCACTTACAAAGCTCATGCTTCCCCTTTCCTTATTGTTAAGATGCTGTTAAGATTCGATCACTAGAAATGCTAGTAGTTGGACAACGAGCATGAAAATATAAATAACCAATAAAATACGGTATATATTTTATTATATTTATGTGTTAAGTTAGCCATATTGAATCATTATTTTTAGAATTTACTCGTAAATGGATTTACATAAATTCTCACAAGAAAGTAGCTGGCAACGCTTTTCCTGCCTAGTGGAGGCAGTAAGTTAGGGGCTTTAATAGGTTGGAACGTCCTATGTATTAAAGACCTTAGTCCATGTTGCAAAGATTATGGACCAGTTCATGAAAAGCCTGCTGGTTATTTTTCCCAGCTTAATGATGAAAAAAGTCATAAAGCCAGTCTGAGAGTTTAACAATGCCAGGGATATAGGTGCTTACCGTTTTAACGGTCTTTTGGTGAGAACCTTATGAAGTCGTTTATATCCCGAATTATTGCTGCTATCGTGTTAACTGCTGCCTTCGTGTCAGTTCCTGGGCCTTTGTCTTGGGGCGATACCGATCCCTATCTGTTTTCTCGTACAAATCAAACCAATTGCGCTATGGCACCCAATCCTAAGGAGTGTGAGCGCCAACAACAAGCGCAGTATTGGTCTTCTACTAATGCGGTAGATTATTTATCCAATCGCAATTCAGTCAGTTATGGTCCATTTGGGGCAACTGTCAGATATGACAATGATTTATCTTGGATTTATGGCCTAAGTTATCTACAAATGCTCCATGACATGTTTGGGGTGGCATTGAAGAGTAGTGTTGGCGCCAATGAATCGCGCGCCAACGTAACTGTGGGTATGGGTATAACAGAAAAACAACAAATAAAAGCGACTTATGAATATCTAAGACAGAATTTACCTTTTGACTTTTTTAGCGGCACTACTAACAACTGGGTTTTCCAAAACTCTATTGGTGGCGCTTATCAATATTTATTACGTAATAGAATAATCCATAGTCTGGAACTAAGCGGCCACTATATTCAAGCTAACAGCAAAGACTTGCCCGACATTACTTTCTATCAGGCAGACGATCCATATTTTAATATTCGCCGTATTGCCGGCGGAAAGGAAAAAACGGTTCTGGCGACTGTGAATTTTATGCCTTTTGGCAATACCGCCTTAGCCCTGGGCGGTGGTTATAGCGAAGTTAACTACAACACTTTGTATACCAATCCCGATAACAGCACCCTTGCCTATAAGGCTGAAATTGCTCATGTACCCTTCCCCACAGTGAAATTATCCGCAGGGGTCAATAACAATGCCTCTAACACGGACAGTAACGTTACAGTCAGTAAGATTTTAAAGAATTTTGAGCTGGCTGTGACCGGCGGATATTCAAAAGGACGAGGAGGTGTTTTAGACAGCACAAACGTGATGTTGGGTGTGAAGTATCCAGCGCCCAAGAAATATGACGTCAGCAAAGAAGATATTCTCGCTGAGCTTAAGAACTGGATCGAAAAACCCGTCATTTACTCCACCCGCGTATTGGCTGTGAAAGACGAAGCAATCATAAAGTTTGCGATTGCTACACAAGCAATTCCCAACCAAACAATCAGTGAAGGACAGCCGATCGCGTCTGTTGATACCACAAATTATTTTAAATTTGACCCGGCCATGTACGATCAGGTGACGTATACCTTCAGCATTGTTTCTGCCACCACGGGCCAGGCTCCGCCAGATAATCTGAACCTTGCTATCAACCAGAATAGCCCGTATGACGCAACCTTATATTCAGCTTCGCCAGCGCCTTATCAGACAGCCGATCAATATAAAGTCACCATTGTGGCTGTAGGTACTCGCACCGGGCTAAAAGATCCAGTCACCGAATCAGCGTCTTTTATATTAGACGTGCTTCCGGTGGGCCCACAATGGACCAGTAAATTGCTTCCAGTCGCGCCTATGGGTCAATCATATCCAGATGAGAATTTGGAGAATGGCTATGTGACTTCTGAGGTTTCGAATGATACTTTCACTTTCGAGATCGTCAAAGGTCCCGACTGGATCACATTAAAGGATGATAAACATACTTTAACCGCGGTAAGTGGCAAACTTGTTCCTCAAGATGCCACATTGCCGCCGATTGAATTGAAAGTGACCAATTCATCAAAGGACACCAGCCAAAAGACTTTTAATTTGGCAGTGAGCCAAGCCTTACCCATTTGGGATAAAAACGCCAACTACCAAAATTGGGCTATTAATTACGACGATACCACCTCGGGAATTTTGCTGAACCCATACATTACTGCCGGCGCTACCAATCTCACCTTTAGCTTCCCTGGCAATGCTATGGTTTCCGGTAATTGGAAGATAGAGCAGCAGGGTGGCGATTATTATTTACGCCGAACCACTCCGTCGACACCTATCCCAGATGATGTTGGCACAAGTGTGGAGTTAAAATTAGTCGGCCATAACTCAACTTCATTGGCTGATAACCAGGAACAGCATGCAGTCCAAGTCGTTAAGATAAGCATTTCCCAAGATCAAAATTTACCAGCTCCAGTCTGGAAGAGTACTGCACTTACGGCCAATGCGGGTGACACGACATACACAGTCAGTTTACCGCCCTTGGTTCAAGGCAGTGTCGCAAATGATAATTTTACCTTTCAACTCATTACAACCAGTGAAAGCAGTTGGGTGGAAAAAGGCGCAGACGGGCAATCTCTAGTTGTTCACGGTGCAGTACCACCGATTGGCACGGGTTCCAGTGGAATAGTCCAATTTAAGTTGAATGCCACCAGCCAAGCTTCCAACAGGTCAACGGGCGACACCACCTTCAATTTAACAGTGAATAACTTCCTGCCAGTATGGTTGGATCCAATGCCTGTGGATAAAGTGTCCATCCCGTTTGATGCGACAGAATCTTCAAGTCAACCTGGCATCCTCTTAAATAATCTGATCACCCAGAATACCAGTAATTTGCGGTTTGCATTTTCCAGTGATGGCCAAAGCAAGACTTCGGGCAATTGGGTTATTGTGCAGCAAGGCACTAATTATTATTTAAAGCGTATCCAAGCTGACCTGAGCGATGTCGATACCGTGGTGCCAGTCAATGTATTTGCACTCAATTCCACCAGTAATGGCGGCGTCAGTTACAAAATTCCAGTTAAGGTAACTGGTGATGCTTCTTTACCAGCACCCGATTGGAGCGGGGCCCACCCAACCCAAGTAACCGCAGGCACTGTTGCCGGTGATTATACCTATTCCATAAATAAATTATTTAACTGCCCAGCGAATGATAGTTGTGTAATCGATGTCAATCTGACCAACCTGTCTTCCTGGCTAGAAACGCAGACCAGTCCGAACACCACGGTTACCTTGGTGAATACAGCAATGGTGCCGGCGGCTGGTACTGACCCTTCAGGTCCATCACAACCATTCCACGTTAAAATTACTAGCGTGGCTTCTGGCAGATCGATTGAACAGGACTTTACTATTCCGATCCAAAATGTATTACCCGCATGGCAAGATCCAGCCACTGTGCCTGAATTAATGTTTGATGGTAGCAGTCCCAACACCACCATTAACCTGAGCACCTATATCACGTCTGGAACGGATAAAGGGCTGACATTTGCGCCAGGTGATAATTTTGATTCCAACAAATGGCAGATCATTCCACTGAATGGCAGTTTCTATCTGCAAAGAACGAAGAATGCCAGCGCCGATGATGTGGGTACGGTAGTTACCGTCTCCATTCTGGCATTAAATAGCACTTCGGTAAAAGGTACCTCCCATGGTGTGATGGTCAAGATTATCAACGATGGCTCTTTAAACCCACCAGATTGGACAGGTGATATTCAAGATGCCCAAATGGGTTATCCCTATCCAACCCTTAATTTGAATAGCATCGTTACTCCGCCAGTAGCTACGGATGAAATAAGCTATGAATTTGTGGGTCAACACCCATCATGGTTAGATATTCAAGCCTGTACCATCAGTGGTGTGGCAACTTACTGCTTGGTGCCGGTAGGCAATGTGCCCATAACAGCGGGTAATGATTTTACCGTTCAACTGCGTGCCACCAGTAAAGCCGCGGGCAAATACTCTGATAAAACTTATACCAAGAATATCAAACAGCAATTACCAGAATGGGTGAGCAACCCCAGCGCCACTTTGATGTATAAAGACACCAGCACTGAAATTGACTTGAACCAATTTATCAGTGGCGGTAAAGGTAATCCGGATGGTCAAACACCGGTGTTCTCATTCCAGTTGAAAAATCCGCAAGATCCGAATTGGACTCTCGACGGCGATAAACTGGTGATGACCAGTCAGAATCCCGGTGCGACTGATCCAGATATGGTTGGCAAAACAGTAACTGCGGATGTAATTGCACTCAATAATACTTCGAATACTGATGCAGAAAAGACGGTAACGATTACCATAGTGGATAATCCCAATCTGCCCGCCCCCGATTTGAGCGGAACTCCTATTGCTGCGCAAGCAGGTGATGCACCTAACACTTATAGCTATTCACTAAAAGATTTGGTGGTCTGCCCAAGCAATGACAAATGCACGATCGAGGCTGATGTCAGCAATATACAGAGCTGGATATCCGCAACCACCAATGGGGATAAAACAGATATCAGCCTGACGAACATTGCCATTGTTCCTACTGCAGACACCGATCCCTCCGGGCTATCACAACCCTTCCATATAAAAGTGACCAGTGAAGCATCGGGCCGAACCAAAGAAGCAGACTTTCAGATCCCGATTAATAATGTTCTTCCCGGCTGGCAGGATCAACCGACGCAAGACCTCTATTTCGATGGTAAGAGTTCAGACGATCATAAGATCTTATTAAATGACTATGTCACGACAGGTAATTCCGGTCTAAGCTTTGTGCCAGGAACTGGTTTTGACAGTAAGACCTGGACGATTGTGCAGGAAGGCAGCAATTACTATCTGCGTAGATTACCGACCGCCAGTCCGGATGATATCGGTCCGGGGATAAAAGTGAATGTATTAGCGAAGAACTCAACTTCGCAAAACGGTCTGGAACACCCGATCATCGTAAATATCATTGCCGATTCAGATCTGGGTCCACCGCAGCTCCAGGGCGATATTTTGGATGCAGATATGGGCTATCCTTATGCACATAACGAGCCCAGTAAAGCACTCGATTTAAATACGGTGTTCGTAGCGCCAACTAATTCTAACGGCGACACTCTAACTTACACCATAAACTCAGGGCCTAATTGGTTGGATAAACAAGACTGTACGGGAAGCAATGGCCAGCCATCCAGCTGTCTGGTTCCCAATGGCGATGTGCCGACTACTTCAGACGCAACATTCACAATATCCATCCATGTTGTTAGCAAAGCATCGGGGCTGTCCCTGGATCAGCAGTTCACTAAGAATGTTAATCAATATGTACCAGGCTGGGTAGGCTCTCCCCAAGGGTCAATCCAATTTAACAGCACCAGCTCTGGTGTTGAGCTGGATTCCATGATCAATAAAAATACAGGTAATCCAGATGGTACTCAGCAGCCGACATTGGATTTCACAGTGGATCCCAGTAGTGCGGCAGATTGGCAGATTTCCAGTGTCAATGGTAAACACTATTTATACATGACCCAGAATAACCCGGCTTTGGGCAATCTAGACTATTTAAATAAAGTTAAGCAACTGCCGTCACCCAAAATAATAGCTGTCAATAACACTAGCAATCAGAGTTCGTCAGCGGATATCGAAATCACATTGCTACCTGATTCATCGAAGCCCGCGCCCGGCTGGAATGCCAGTGCCCCAGCAGATACTTATGCCCTAACCCAGGACTATAACATTAAGCTCTGCCAATTGATCGATAGCGGGAATTGTAGTGATGATCAATATCAATTTACCCTGAGCGGGTTACAAGGCAGTGATATTGCCTCCCCCGATCAGTGGCTGCTTAACACAGATGGTCAGACCCTGACAGCTGCAACTGTACCCACTGCGGCCGTTGATCCGACAGCTTCAGCAATTGTCAGCTTTACATTATCTGCCCAAAGTAAGTCGACAGGGCAAATTTCTGTCGAGAAGCAATTCAGCTTCAAAGTCACCAATATCCTGCCGAATTGGAATGACGTAACTCCAGTGGATTTAAAGTTTAATGGCACTAGTGCTCCTGGAATTCTATTAAACAATGGCTATATCCAAACCGGTACAGATGCCGCCCCCCTCAGTTTTGAGCATGGCACTGGGTTTGACGATAATCTGTGGAAGATTGTTCAGCAAGGCAGTGATTACTATCTGCAAAGACAGTCCACTGCCAGCCCTGACGATATTGACAATAGCCCAGTAGCTGTTCCAGTGCTGGCAAAAAATGGCAGCTCAATAAATGGCGCCGACGGCATGGTTAAAGTCAATATTGTCGCCGATCCTGATTTAGGTGCGCCCAGTGTCATAGATAACATTGTTGATGCCGACATGGGTTATCAATACCCAACCATAGATTTAAATACGATATTTGCGCCTCCCACAAATGCAAATGGCGACACTCTGTCGTTCAGCTTCCCCAACGGTCACCCAAATTGGTTAGATATAAAAGCTTGTACAGGCGCAGGTGGGCAACCATCAACCTGTCTGGTCGCCAACGGTTATATTCCTACCTCAGAAGCGGCTGATTTTAAGGTCACTATCAGTGCACAGAGTAAAGCTTCTGGATTAAGTCGTAACCAAGAGTTCGATCAAAAAATCAACCAGGTAACTCCAGTATGGATAGATACTCCTAGTGCCAATTTACAATTTAATGATCTTAACGCCAAGATTCCGTTAACTGACATGATCCTCAAAGATCATGCTGGAAATCCAGATTACGTTCAGGAGCCTGCTCTGAGATTTGAGGTTGCCAGTGGCACCATAGGTTGGCAGATAAACCCAGATAACACCTTATCAATGACCCAAGATAATCCGGCCTATAATGACCCCAATCAAGTTGGAAATGTTTTGACCCCAACTATTATTGCTTACAATAACACCTCAAATCAGGGTACGTCGCAGCCAATCCAAGTGACTTTAGGTCCGGATGCAACTCTACCTGGACCAGGTTGGAATCTTTTAAGTCCTATCCAGGCTACGGCTGGTCAAGCCATAGGAACATACACATATCAGCTCTATGATCCCAGTAACTCAAGCAATGCTGGTTTATACACCTGTCCAGGCAATGACGTCTGCGAGGTTCAAGTTGATTTAACTAACTTACCCTGGCTGACTGCAGATCTATCTAATCTACAGGCACCTTCTCTTAAGAACATAGGCCTAGTCCCCGCAGGTGATGAAGATCCTCCTGCAATTGGGGGTAAATCGCTCAGTTTCGGATTAACCATCACTAGCAAGGCTTCCGGTAACTCCATTACCAAAGATTTTAACATTCCCATTCTGAACGTAGTTCCGTTCTGGGAAAACCCAAGTAAAAATCCTGCGGTCATGTATGACGGTAAAGGCGGCGAGCAAATTGATTTAACTCAATACATTACTGATGGTAAAGCAGGTTTGGCTTTTGCTGAGGGAACTGGCTTTGACACCGGCAAATGGAAACTCACTGGGAATATCCTGGAACGAATTTCTGGCACACCTGACGAAATTGGCATACCGCAATCAGTACCGATTCTCGCCACGAATGACACCTCACTCAATGGTGCAAGCAATGGTGTGCCCGTTGACCTGGTAGTTGACGGCAACCTGGTTACCAATTGGGACAAAACCACCATAGATGATGCTTTTATGGGTTATAGCTATGGTGATGGCAGTAAAACCAATATCATTAATCTAAATGACATGGTTTCAACCCCGGATGAACTCAAGGATAGCTTTAGTTTTAGTTTTGACGACAGCAGCGTGACTCACCCAGATTGGTTAGACATAGATGCTGATGGCAATTTAATCAGCAAGGATGGAGAAGTAGTGCCGCAATCCGCCCTACCATTTAATGTGGCTATTAGCGTATTAAGCAAAGCTTCGGGCCAATCCACCTCCTTTACCTTCAATAACAAAGGCGTTGATCTGGTCGATGTGATCCAGACTTTGCCGGCCTGGACTACCAGCCCCTCCATTCCTTATGCGCAATGGCAAATGCCTTATGACGACACCACGACAGGTCTGGAATTGGGGCAATTCATTAACGATGGCAAACTGAATCTGAGTTTCAGCTTCGCCAATGGCGAAACGACCAGTGGCAATTGGCAAATCGTCGATGACCAAGGCACCTATTATCTGCGTCGCACCACCGCTGCAACTGACCCCTTACCAGATGATATAAATACTCCGGCCTCTCTGGACATCTTTGCCCATAACACGACTTCCACTGCCGCTGTTAAGCAGTCGGTTACCGTAACCCCCACTGCTGATACGAGTTTGAAACCGGATTGGGATACTAATGCGAGCATTTTGGATGCCAAGATGGGTTACCTCTATGGCGATGGCACGGACACTCCTCGAGTGAATTTAAGCCAGCTCATAACGACTAAAGATCAAAATGGCGATCCGGTCAATGACAATTATACATTTAACATCACCAGTATCTCCGATCCCGACAATGATTGGTTACATGTCAATGGCAATGAATTAGTCAGCGCAGATAAAGATGGAGCAGATGGGACTGCAGTGGATGTACCCAAATCAGCCCTGGCCTTTGATGTAACCATTGAGGCAACCAGTATCGCTTCTGGCCAGAAAGTGCCATTCACCTTTAAAAACGTGCAGATCATTCAAACCCCAGTGGTCTGGCAAAATGTCAGTTCTTCACAAGTGATATTTAACGATGTTAATACCTCAATACCTACCGATGATCAGGGTCAGGCAGTCACTGAGGGTTTGCCAAGCTTTATCAAACCAAAAACCGATAAAGGTATAACTTTCCAGATTGATCCGAACAATACAGCACAATGTACCAATTTCACCTCGGCCAATTGGACTCTACCAACGACCAATAATTCGATCTATATTTATAGAGCTGGCAGCAATGATCCCAGTGATGTGGGTTCAGCAAATATCCCCGTCATTGCGCAAAATGCTACCTCAACCAGTTCAGTTTCTCAGTGTGTTCCTGTGCAGGTCATGCCAAATTCCAGCTGGGCTGCGCCGGTATGGCTTGCTAACAGCTTACCACCCTTACAGGGAGGAGAATCGGGGCGCTTTAAATATTCGGTGGATCCAAACAGCAGTAATCCGATCTTAGGTGAGTTTATTAAAGACGTTGATCCTAATTCCGATCCCGACAATCCAACTTACAATAAGGCATTCACTTGCACAGCCACAGTTGTTCAAGGTAAAGCCGCGAATGGAAGTGATATACCCTTTATCATGCAGGCTGATAAAGAAGGTAATGTGCAGAATCTGACTAACGATCCAGCTGTCAATGGTGGCGGTATGCCAGCCGTAGATGATGCAGTTAGCCTATCTATAAACTGCACTAGCAAAGCTTCCGGCAAGTCAACAGGACCAAAGACATTCGACCTCAGCGTGCCGCCCGTTATGGCTCTTAGCTACTCGAACCAGATTAAATTTGATGACATTAGCCAAGGTCTTAAGTTAAAGGACATGTTTGTGTCAGGACGTGGCGGTATAAAATTTGCTTACCGATCCGATTCAGATTCAGCAGGTAAGTATATCCCAGCAAACTGGACTATCGCCGATGCAGGTGATCAATATTTGCGCAGGAATCTAATCGGCGCTACTGGTAGCCAGCAGATTGATGCCACTGAATTGGCTCAAAATGGCACGGCGCTAGGTAATGCCTACGTACAATTTGATGTGACAAACAATACCTCAACGCCGGTAGTTAACAGCTACATTCCAGTGCAATTATTGCCAGATCCTAATTTGCTGATCACTTACACAGGTAATTTAAATCCCATATATTTAAATGCACTTGAGCCGTTAGACACAAAGGCAGTGCAGTGCCCATCATCGGATCCAGTGTCTAAATGCCCAGCCATCAATGGCACCACGATTACAGAAACGATGCCAACAGCTGCGGGCGGATACCCTGTGGTTAATGATCTGGTAACTTTCTCTGATCCAGGTAATCAACCAAGCTATATTAACTTTACTGATCCGGCCAAAATACAGTTGGGTTATCCGCCGATAGCGAATTTTGGTGACACGAATGTGCAATGGTCCATGGGTGTCAATGCTGCGGCCAGGGGTAGTATGGCACTTATAGGTATGCCACCCATTTTAATAAAAACGCTGATCGTCGTTCCGCCAGCAAGTATAGGTACAGTAGGGAATATGACCATGGGTCATGACCGTGCGCCCGGCGGTCCGGCGAATTGTGCTAATGCGAATCTGACCTCTCTGAATTTAAGAGGTCTCAAAACCAGTAGCAGTTATGTCTTGAGTCGGGTTTCAGTAAACTGGCAAACCTCTCAGGGTGGTCCGCGAAAACAGGTATGTCAAGGCACGGTCACTCAGGTTCCGCCAGATCCTAATATATGCCCTAACACCAATCAGCCTTCACAAAGTCTCACCAACGGCGCAACGATTAATACCGATGCAAATGGTATAGTAAGCTTTTTACCCAGCATTAACTGTCTGGATCAGAATACCTATCCCATTATCGATCGTAGTACGGATTACAACTCCACAACGGCAAATATCCTGTTAAGCCTTCCTTAGATAAACTCCTTCTCCCTTGCGGGAGAAGGATAAATCCCAATGTGCATTTAAAATAGATTTTTGCTAGTATTCGAGCTTATATAATATAAATTTTTTAATAGTAACTGTCCCATGCAAGCTAGAGTTGGCGAGTGGGTTTCTCCGGGTGAACAGTTACCTAAAATAATAATTACTGCTCCCTGCTTTTGTGGGAGATGGCGTGATAGATAGTTATCTTAATAATAATGAAAATTCAAAGGTGGTTTTTATGGTAGGACTAGGTCAAGAACAACAATCAACCGCACAACAAAAAGAACAAGAAAATCTTAAAAAGGAATCAACAAGTTCAGCTTCAAGTTCGAGTGTCGAAAGTTCTTCTCAATCAGCATCCTCCTTTACCTCACCCAGCAGTTTACCTCTCACATCAGAGGTAAATTCAATATCCGCGAGCTCCTCTTCTTCCACTTTCTCATCATCCACTATCTCTGAGGAAAATAAATTACCGCCAACAATTTCAATGGTGTCCCCACTATTGTCTGATTCCACTATGAGTGCCTCAAATTCAACCTCCACAGAGGAAAAAAAGGAGAAAAAATCTAAAGAGAAAAAAGACAGTAAATTAGCAATGACACGACTTCTGGATAAATGGACAGAATTAACAAAAAAAGAATTGAGAGCCGATCTCGAACTCCTCAAAACATGCCTTAGAACGCTGCGATTTGTAGAAGAAGACTACTTGTCAACTTTGGGCAAGACAGCTTTATCAAAACAACAGATTAGTCAGGTAAAGGCGTTTGTAGACTTTCTAACTGTAGAAAAATTGGGATTATCTTTGTCTTCATGGGTGATGTATTTACAGCGAAGATTAGAAGGAGCTGTGCAACAGGGAATTATCCAGGAAAGGGAGTTGCCTCCCTGGATTAATATTGAATCCATGCAAGATGGGATCAAGGAGTTGTTATCATCTAAAATAGACCTGAATCCAAAAAATGCAAGTCAATTAGAATTAGAAAACGAAGATGAAAATGAAAAAAAAATCTCTGGAGCAAGTTCCAAGCCCAAGATAAAGAGACCTTCTTCTTTCAAAGGCCTCGGGACCACAGTTCAACAATTACAAGCCGAATTTAAAAATTGTCAAAAGCAATCTGATGAACTTCAGCGTGGATATCTTGAGATAGCTGAAGAACTTCAAAAGCTCGCTCAGGATAAAGATTTACCGCTTGAGCAGAGGATGCATTGTTTAACCGTAGTTTCAAGTATTTTGCTGGCACCTCGAAAAGAAACTGGGGTGAATTTTGGTGTGGATGCACCCAAAGTTGCCGAATATGTGCGGGCATTTGGTAATTTAAATAAGCTATTGACCCATGTAGAGCATGATTTAATCGATCCGCAAGAAAGTAACAAAATGCGAGGGCCCAAACCGGATAAGAAAAAGATAGAAGAGCATTTAAAGAATTTAGAGCAAGAGACAAGATTGGAATTGGCGAAAATTAATGGTGAAGAAAGCGCCAGGGATTTAACAACGACTTCCCCAAATCTAGAACAGTTAAGTAATGAAGCTATGGCTCCGGATTCTAAGGATCCTTCCAGAATAAGGGAAGCGAAATTGGCAGTGAAGGCAGCTATGCATGATCTCAGCAAAGCGCAGGAAGTATTGATCAGTCAGGTACAACTGCCTGAATATGAGGGCCGACTGCATAATGCAATGAGCGATTTACGTAGAAATATCAATGTGACTCGCATGTTTGTTCTACGACAGTCCATTAAAGTAAGAGAAGAGGTAACTCACGCCAAATTGAAACTTGCTAAAATGGCTCGTATACACCCTCATCTAAATGATGAGGAACCCGAATTAGTAACTAGGGCGGTAGAGGCAATTGCAGCATTGGAAAAGGTATTGACAGACAATGTTGAGATTCCTGAAAGACAATTATCAGCGATTAAATCAGAACCAGACAAAGCGATGAATGATCTAGACAGCGCTATGCAAAAAAAGAAAAGCTCTGTGCGACCAAATTCTACTGCCCTTGAAGAAAAAACCCCCGAGTTTCCATTATCATTTAGTTCTCCAATCAGTGCTGAACAGGGTGTGGAAGAGACTAAAAACAGTCCCCTTACTCCACCACCCTTCGGAGTCAAAAGCAATGAATTTCCATCCTCACGGGATCTTTCCGTAATTGAGCAGAGCAACCTGGGCTCTCCTCAACCATCTGCACTAATTAGTTCACAACCATCATCTGTTAGTTCCTCAAGCAGCTCAAGTAGTAGCACCGAATCTGAAATAGACCCTCTGGTGACATTACAATCGCCTATTTCCCAATCGTCTTCTTCAGCATCGGTGCAACCTTCTCTTGAGATAAAAATTATCTCGCGATTGACTCAAGCATCGACTACTCCCCAAACTTCTGGTGTTAAACAGATTCCTGTGGTTAGCGATGATGAGGTTTTATTCCTAGAATTAGTGGCAAAAGTGGAAAAGTTGGATGATGTAAAAAACGAGGAGGTCAGAACCAAAGCCCGTTTTGATCATTTAGTAAGGGAAAGCAATCATGCCAAGCAAGAATTTCAACGATTGGAAAAAACAGCACAGGAAGGATCGAAGCCACTTCTTGAAGCCAAGTTGAGAAAAATAGAAGCTGAAATGGCTATGGAAGTAGCTGCCGAAGAAGCTGCCTGTGCCAGTGTTGCCAGAGAATGCATCGAAGCAGAAGTCGCTATTTTTACCGCTCAAGCTAAAGAGCAACCGAGTTCAGCTGACAGCGCCTCTACATTACAAGAAATTAAAAATTACCAGGCCGCTGAATTGAAGCTTACAAGAGCTAAAGAGCAATTGGCGAGTATCAAACGGGCTAATTCTGATACTAGATCTCGTATCAATCTGGCATTAAGTGCTGCAAAAGAGTCAAGAACTCAGCTAGAAAAATTTGCGAAAGAAACTAAGGAAGGATCCAAGCAGATTAAAGAGTTAGAAAAAGAATCGAAAAAAGCTGAAAAACTAGTCAAGCAAGTTGAGCAGCGGCTCCAACAAAAGCAGGCCGAAGCAAAAAAGCAGATTGCTAGAAAAGAGATACGTAGGAAAGGTAAGCCTGGACGTAATCAGCAATTATCTCAAGCACCACAACTTACTTTAAAGCCCGAAAGCAGATTAGCGAAAGCAATAGAGAAATTAAGCCTGGAATTGACAGATCTACGTGAAAAAGCCGCAACCGCTAAAGCAGCACTATCAAAGGCAAACATAGAAGCAGCATTTCGTCCTTCCCTTATCAAACAAGCCCAAAAAAATGCCGATGTGCAAAGCGCTGTATTAGAAAGGACTTACAAAAGGATACAAGCGGAAATTACTGTACTCGCATTGCAGCCTACAAGCTCAGACTTGGACCTACTTCCCCAACACGTTCGTAATCTCAGTGCGAAGTTTGAAGAGAAAAGAAAAGATGAGCAGACCGAAATACAAGGAGCGGAGCAGGAAGCTTTAGTAAATGCAGAACGAGTATTAAAAGAGGCGGAACTGGCCGAGGGACGTGTTCTGGAGGAAGCTAAGGATACTCAATGGCAAGTTAAACAGTTAGAAACCAGTTTGGAAACCGCATTACAAATGGGTGGTCTCAATACGGAAGAAATAAAGCTTCGCGGAATAGGTCTGGCAGTCAGTACATCTGAAGCATTGATCCGAGCCAAAAAGCTGGACAGTCCTGAGGAATGGGAGCAGGAAGTGGCGAAATCCGCCATTGGTATTATGTATAATGTGCTCCAGCAGCAAGTAAACTGGATGAAGGAGGTAAAAAATTGCCAATTAAATGATCAACAATTAGCGCAATTTGATTTTATTCAAAATCATGTGGAAGCATTATCAGACGCTATCCAGTATCTTCATAAACAATTTTTGCAAGCGAATGGCAGAGAAAAAAGTATCCCGATTATCCATCCTGATACCAACAAAGAAACCTCACTGCCTATGGATACTCTTAATGCAGCAATTCGCACCATTCAAAGTACAGCTAAACCTAAGGATGCGTTAAAACCTCTATCCCCTCAGCGGATGACAAGGATGGGGGATGCACAACGTAATTGGCAAAACTTGGGACAAAAATTATCCGCACTGTGCCTAAACCAATATTCTGCTTTACTGGAAAGTTATGACTTAGCTTTTCTTAAATTGGCAGATGATTCCATTCAGAACCCCAGCTCCTTAGCGCTGAAGCAGCGTCGACAAAAATGCACCGCAGGAGCATATATTAACAACAATAGAGCGCGCTTTGCTGTTGATGAAAATTTATCAGGCGTCCATCAATTAGCGGTATTCTTCAACGATTTTGCGAAACAGTTACAGGATCAAACCAACCCTAGTAATAACAGTGATGAAATCAAACTGAGTTCGCTCAGCTCACCATTGCCCTCTGTAACTGTCACGACAAACTCCGGACAGTTACCAGTTCAACCCCCTGAAAGTGATAGTAGTGAACTTGTACCAGTCAATTCATTTTTCAGCCTGTTCTCAACACCCTCTGAGCAGCAACAAGATCCAGTCACTTCTGAAAAAGGCAGTGAAGAAATTAAACTCACTTCGCTTAATCCGTCCTCAGATTCTACAATAGTCACAACAAGCTTGGATCTTGATAAAAAAGCAGAATTAAAAGATCAGTCAATAGCAGAAAGACGCAGAGCGGCAATTGAGGAAATTAGAGACAATCTTACTAAGCTACAGACAGCGACTGCGACGATATTGAAGGAATATCCCCACGGTGCAATGTTACCCCCAGCTTTACTTCAGGCTTTATCGCAACTTGCGCATCATACACGACAAGCCACAAAAGTCTGTGAGGAACAAATTAAGAAAATTGCAGACGCTAATCAGGAGGATATTTCGCACTGTATAGAAACAGCTAAAGCCAGTTCAGGAGATTGCCAGCAAGCAATGCTGGCAATCTCTTTATTGTCTGGTAAACCTGGGGGGGGGAAAGAACATAAATATGATGATGTTTCTAAGGATCCCACAGATATTTTTCGCACCCGATTACAACGTTTTCTAGAAATAGGTGAATATTTCCGATCTTCTTTCCCGCAAGAGCCTAAAAAGAACTCTTTTTCTGATTCTGATCTTGAAGATGATGAAAAATTTGCACATGCATTAATGGGTAGCAGAATGGGGAGCAGCAGTCTTCCTCCGACCCCACAGGTCAGTGGTTCCAGTAGTTCTTTTCTAGTTCCGCCTTCCTCACCATTTTCTCAGGAGCCAGCATCGGCGTCGACTCTGCGAATGAATGTGTATTCTAGTAATTCTTCTTTAATGCCATCTTCCTCACCCCTGTCTCAGGAGCCGTTTTCACCATCGACTCCAGCGACTCCAGTTGTGAGTGTGAATTCTACTGATCGTTCTTTTTTAGTGCCTCACTCACCGCAGGGAAGACGCCGCGCGTTTTCAGGAATAGGGCTAAGAGATCTGGAAGAAAAAGAAAGTAAGAAAAGCAAATTACATCGTGGGCCATTAGATGGCAAGCAAACACAGGCCTTAGTTCAGCGCATTCGCAGCTCAGAGAAACAGCTTTCCTTAGAAGGACGAGAAACTAAATGGGAAAGAAATTTCCTGTCATTTCCTGCCAAAGTTGGATCCGCATTTAGGGCCACTTCCTCGAAAACACGTGCATCCATAGTAGCCAATTCCGGTGCCACTAACGCCACACTGGATGCGATGTTAAAACGAGAACGTGAAGCAGTCTATAACATCAACTCAACCGTGTTAAAGAATGTGGATGGTATAGGTGATGTGCGCGTTTTTCCAGCGAGAACCGATGGCAATTTACCGGGTGGAGCAAAAGGTCATCCCTATTTTCCTAAAGCTGAATATTTTGGTCTGGGAATTGATGCCGTTCGTGGCTTTCTGGAAGCGATTAAGTATAACTCGGATGATGAATCACAAAAAAAGATGATGTCTCATTTAACTGAGTTACTAGAAGGTTTCCAACTAGATTTAAATAGTAGTACTGACCCCAAAGAAATGCGTCAGGCTGTGTTTGATTTAGAGGGTTGTCTTGTTAATTTATTGGACTTCTACGAGGTTTGCGAAGATGTGCAGCAGGCTAATGAAATGTTGTCAGCTATGCGCTATTTCGTTCACGAGAAAACTTTTCATAATCAAGCTGCCTGTTATATTACCCCTCCGGGAAAGAAACAGGAGAAACAGAAAGATAAGCAGGGCGATGAACGAGAGGAGAAGAAAGGCAAAAAACCCGCAGAAGGAAAAGTGGCTTCTCCATTCACTGGAGTCATGATGCTGGAGTTTGATAGTCCAGTTGATGTGGGAGTGCCTGCAGATAAAGCCTCGGGGATTAGGGATCCTTGGGATGGTTATGAAAAAAGTGGTTGGTACAAGAAACAACAAAAAAGGTTAGGCGATGTATGGTATAGAAGTTTTGTACAGGCTAATTTGGCTACTCTACGCACATTACCTAATAAATCCATGGAAACCCATACCCCAGGACCACGCAATGCACGAGATATTACCTTAATTGCGGTAGATGACCAAGGAAATGAACTGGTACGACAAAACTATTCGCATGTCGCATTTCCAGAGCCATTTGGTATTAAAGATGAAAAAGAGCAGGCCGAGATCACTAAATCAAATCTCGCAGCTATGGTTATCGGACAAGATGGTGAACGCTTAAAACGGGCTTTGCGGACAGCGCTACAATCCCCTAGCTTTCAGGTGACAATAGGCAAGGGCGAGAGCAAAAAAATAGTAGTGCCTTTTATGCACGCTTCTTTAGTTCGTGGATTTGCTGATACTGGAAAGAGTTTCAGTAAAATTGCCAACAAAAAATTAGCCACTCAAGCTGTCTCTGCTTGGATCAGAGAACACCCCCCCTATTTGCAGGACGATGGGGAAATAGTGTTATATGGCTCATCAACTCCCAAAAGTCAACGGCAGGGAACGGAAATTCTGGTGCCTGCTGAGGAAGATAATACGGTTATTAATTTCTCGAGAAAGGTACTAACGAAAAGTAACGAAGATATTCAGCATATTTTAGCTACATTAGCACATAGGGCAAATGCATTAAATACCTTAACACCCCATGTCCCTGAGGACTTAAGTACCGATTGGCAAAGAATAATTGATTTTATTAACCCCAAGCTTAAGACCACCTGGTTTGGCAGCAATGTAGAATATCAAGCAAGTATAAGTGAGGATGTAGCTCCTAAAATTTCTACTAAAAATCCCAGCGAAACCGATGTATCTCTGGCAATACAGGCGATTACTCGTCGTTTGGCAGATTCTAAGCAATCCTTTGGTGACTTGAGTTTACCGCAGCGCTTAGCTATTGCCCGCAGGATCCAAGCAGCCTGTGAAATTCGGGCGCTACGCGCGGGAATAAAATTGCGGAACTATAAGGATGGTTATCAACCGCGAAGGAATGAACACGAAGCCGTCCAGTTACAGATTTTAACCAGGGCAGATGCGGATGAAGGTGTTCTGCCAGCTACCCTCGAATGTATGAGTAGCTGTGATCGCGCCGAAGAAGTGGCTCGTCATGTAGTTGCGCAAATAAACTATGCATTGAACTCGCCAACGCATTCATTGTTATTGATGGGTGGCCCAGTCAATATGGAGCAAGCCTGGGAGGATGGATTGATTTCAGAATTTCCTGTGGCAGTCAAACTTAGGGCCAATGGTTGGCGGACAGGAAGTGAAGGTGTCAGTGATGGGGAAACTCAGGGACCGCAAACGCTTAAAGATTCCAGTGTATTACGCCAAACTGGGGTCATATCCGGTTTCTCCAGAGATAAGGAGCAAGATTTATTGGCTGCGCATCACTCCACCCGTAAAGGCAAAGCCAATTTGGATATGAATCTGGAAAAATATCGTCAAAAATTAGAGGAAAGACGTTCGAAACAAACTAAAGCGGAGAGCAAGAAAAAAAATAGGCTACCACTTGATTTAGAACTGAAAGGCAAACCGGTTGAATTAACTAGGCCCTCTTCTGAGCAGAAACAGAAACCGCCCAGTTTAGAAATAGAAATGCATGAAATAACTGAGCCGTTAGCAGGAGAATCAGCAAGGCTGAGTTATAAAGAGCAATTAGCTCGGGCAATTGATTTGCTCTCTGCGACGGTAGAAGGGGTAAATATACATAATACCACTTTTACTAGTACTGGCCGAAAGATAAAAACCACCGACGATGATGAGGATGATAGCAATCAAATCCGAGTGAAACGGGTGGTCAAAAAAGAGATACAGGCGAGTCATAGTAGGGCATTAACCTCAGTTAAAGCCATAAATAAATCCCATGATCCTAGGAAACTTGCGTATCATTTCAATACGATTATTACATTTTTTAATGTGAGCGCGTCTGCTGCTGTTAATCCTGAGGGGAGTAATCGAGCGGCCAATCTGGAATATATTCAACTGCTGGAAGGTATCTTAAGTGGTTGCTTCCAGGCCAGCGACGATTTCTATCGCGTTTCACAACAGGTTGATACACCTTCGCGACAAGTAACAGCTGATGAACAAGTTTTACGAGGTCAGCAACGAACCTTAATGGGTCAATTGGCAGCAGAAATAGTATCGTTAAAAGAACGTGTGGCGACCTTCAAAAAAGCAAATCTTCCTGTAGATACTGCTCCTGTTTTAGAGAGTAAGGTTGAAGAGCCTACAGCTACAATTGGAGATGAGCAATTAACATCTCCGCTGACTGAAACCGAGGATGGAGTTCCCCGCTCATATTCTTCGAGCGTTTCGAGCGTTTCAAAAGGTGAAATCCAGCCGCCGGAGTCTAAGTCATTTATGACTAGTGCCTTTGAGCTCTTCAAGAAAAAATCACCGCGGGCACAAATTGGTACATTAGAAGATGAAGTCAACGCAAAACTCACGAATGAAGTAGCTCAGCTATTGACTTTTATACGAACTCTACCGCTACGTAGTTCTAAGAAAGATACTAATAAATCAAATGTTGCACAAGGATTTATATTGGTTGATGGCCGACGATATAGAGCGGTTGGAATACAATGGCAAGGTATAAATAAGCTACATGCTAAGCTGGTTAGACAAGCGCCTAGTAAAAGAAAGGGATCTCAAAATGATGATTATCTTGATTTACGGCAAAGTACTATCGAGCTTCTAGATGACTGTATAGCGATGTTGTCATCGAGTCGAGAGAAATTTGGGCAAAACAAGAGAGAAGAATTTATTCAGCAATTAAAGGGGTATCGTCGGAACATTTCTGCAGAAGTAGATCAAACGCTCACTGCAGAAGACAATTCAGGACTTTGGTACGCTGATGAGTCCGATGAGGAGAAATGCCCTGCGCCACAACCAGAAACTTCACGAGTAGAGCCACCACGCGGTAGCGCTATTCTCGATAAAATGGAAGTGAAGACAGTTTCTCCAGTAGTACTGGCAATGGTTCCGAGTTTGATTTCTATAATGAATCTACTAGACCAAGCTCCTCTGGCTCAGTTTGCTGCAAGCTCTATAGAATTGCAGAATGTGCAGACAGCAATCCGACTGCTAGAAGAAGCTAAAATGAGCGGATCATCGCGTGTTAGTGAAGCGGATGGATTGGTTGCTATAAACACTGTGGTTAATTTCATTGAGATCCGACTTGGAGAGATAAAACAGACAGCATCGAGTTTCTTAAAAATATTATCTCAGCGGGAAGCTCTCGCCTTGTTAGAATTAAATAGGACACTTCAGGGTTTAGCTGTCGACTATTCGGGTGTCGACACAGAAATAGAGGCAGTGGCAAAGAAACTCAAGCATATGACTCAAACATTTAATGGTTGGGCTGCAAATTCCAATCTAGATGCATTGTCTAAAGTAATAAATCCACAAGAGCAACAACCCCAACCTTTAGAAAACCAACAGCAGGAAATTGAAATGAATGATGATATGGAAGTTAAAATAAAGCAAACAAGTTCAACATCTTCACCGCAACCTTTAGCTGATTCTTCTACGGCTGCATTAAGTTCTTCTTCGTTTACGTCAACTTCTACTGAGAGCGTTGTACCAGAAGAGCAAGAAAGTCCGCGAGAAATTCATGAGGTAAAACGGAGATTTAGCCGCCCTGATCTGCTCGTTCAAACGGCTGCCTTAGGCCCTTCCTTGCTTACGTCAAGTTCAACTGGGGAAACTTTATTATTAACGCCAACAGAAGAAAATAATGATGCAAAACGGGTGTTAAACAGCTCCCCTCTCCCTGCTCAAACGGCTGCCTCAGGTTCCTTGTTTACGTCAAGTTCATCCACTTCATCTTCCTCAAGTTTCGGGTCTGACTCAAGTCCAGTTAGAGTCATTACAATAACGATACCAGAAGAAGCAGAAGAAGGAAAAAATTCGCAGCGAATTAATGAACAGAAGGGTTTAAATAGCTCTGATTCTATAACTCCAGCCAGCCTTCCCTTATCCTTTACTTCATCTCCAACAGATTCAACACAGTTGCCTTCGATTATCTTTGGCTCTAGTTCTTCTCAATCTATGACAGCTCCAACAAGGTTGCCTCAGAGTAACCTTAGTGCTCCTCTAACCAGTCCTTCGCTTTTCTCTACTACTACTCCTTCTCCTCCTAACATATCGAATGGAAAACCACATTTGGCTAACAGTCCTAGTGCTGCTGATGATGATCCAATTGAGAAATTGTTCCAGGAACAGTCTCAGCAAGTAAAAGAGAATAGAAGGGTGAGCACAGCCATTAAGGATTATAGAGCAGCTAAGGCAGAAGAAAGAAGCGTAGTCCAATTACTTGAAGGGATGGGCGTACATAAGCAAGACAGGGATGAAGTAGAAGATGGGAAGACTAGTTCAGACTGGCCAAAAAGATTTAGCAGAATGTTTAAGACTTCTTCTTACTCTTCCACATCACCGCTCGCTCAACCCCTTCTCCCGGCAGATCCTTCTTCAACTCCTCGTTATACTAGCTTAACAGATCTATCCCAATTAAAGCGAAAACATAAAGAAGCTGAATGGAAGCTAAATCAGCAAGCCGAAGTAGTGCGTCAAACAATAGTACAAGTAACTAAACCCCCCGATTCTACTATAAAGGGTGAAGTAGTGGCTAATTTGCGGGCATTCTGGGATGGGGATAAAGGTGACCCGTCGGAAGGTGTTATCCTGGGTAGTGAAACCACATATCCACGACCCGAGGAAGTAAATGACGAAAAGGAATATAAAGTAAAAAAGGAAAGAAAAAAGGAAAGAAAAAAATATAATAAAGAAGGAACCGTGAATAGAGATTTCCCCGGACCACTCAGCCTAACCGACCCTTTTGCAGGAGCCGGTATAGGAATCGGTAGTCTTGACTCGGATCATTCATGGGTATTATTGCCACCATCCCAAACCGATTCACAAGGAAATATATTTCCTGGAGAGGGGAGTTTCGGAAGCACTACTGGCGATACTCCGCCTAACCCCCCCCCTACTCATGATCCTAGAGTGGGAATGGAAGATGATAGATCTCAAATAACTATGGTCGAACCAGCGCATAGGGAATCGGTTGACCAGCCCCAGCCACTAATTCAAATGGGTAACGAAAGGCAGTGGGAAATGGTTCAACTGCCTGTGCCTGGCGAGGATCTACCGGCAGATCCGGTCGCCCCTGCAGCCCTGCCAGCAGATCCACCCACACAACGGTCACGACGCGATTGGAACCGAATTAAATATTGGGCGACCACCGCCGGCACCTTGGTTTTAGGTAGTCTGATCGGCGTCTTTTCTACTGCTATAAGCTTTTTATCGTATTATGCGGGTCTTGCTATACCACCTGGGGTGGTGTATGCCGGGCTTTGGAGTTCGGTGATGGGCGCTTCTGCTATTTTTGGGCAAAATCAGTTGCGTTATACGCGTCGCAATATACACCATATACTCCTAGATATCCCGGATGTGCATAAAACTTTACTTTTTATCCGCCAACGGTTGGATCAAAATCCTGGTCATGATGTTGAAATAAGAGGCCCTATGTATGATCAGCTATGGGAATTTGTACTGTCTTCGTTAAAGGCGCTCCATGAAGAAGATGCTCGCTTCAATAATGCTAACAATCTGCAAGCACTACGGGTGGCACATGGGGTGAAGCTGCACGGAATATGGGCAAACCTAAGAGGGGGTCAACAGCCCTATCAAATGTCATTGGCTCACGTTCAGGAATTACAAGACTGGGTTCGGTTTTTAGCAAGTACTCCCAATCTATTAGTAGCAGACCGCTCTTCTTTCACTGACAGACATCCTAAGACCAAGGCCTGGATTATTACTATTGGTAGTCCAGTCTGTTGGATGACGGTGCTGGTCGGCGGTTTTTTTGGCATGAATCAATTGGATTGGGCCAATAGTTTTATTGGTCACCAACTTGGGAGTGATGCAGGGAGTATTAAAGACTATTTGCAGATGGCAAAGACCGTTAGTTTAACCTGGGTTATTATAGCTTCAGCAGTAGCGGCTTCAGTCGCGGTGGCTCTGCATCGCTGGCTAGCTACTCAGCAAGGTCAAAATGATTTTAGAGATTACCGAGAGTTCTTAGACAAAGAGATCTCTTTGGGCGAAGTCGTAGCTCCGGAAGATGAGCCAGCCATGTACGCTCAGGTACGGGCGCACGTTGGTGATGTGGATGCTGGAAATCAACGCCCCATTACTCTTAATAATCCCCTGACTCATCGCGCTAGCGATTTACCCAGGCCTTGGCCAGGGAGTTGGGCGGCCTGGATCAAGAAAGAGATAGTGGGTGATGCATTAATGCTATTTCATTCCCCTCTTAGATTTTTTGAATTACCAGGGCGTCGGCAATTTAAACATTTCACAAACCTGTTTTTTACTGGTTTGACTATTGGATTATTGGCAAGCAATCCCTTTACTGGGAGTATTTATTTGGCTGGCGCCCTTATGTTCTATCTTACCGCACAACTGATACAGGAATTCCGTGCGGGTAGGGAAAGTCGCGCTGAGTTTATATGGAATCAATCACTTGATGCTTTAATAGGTAATCCTCCTCCCCCCCAGCAGGAAGTAGAAGTAGTGGATTTGGTTGTTGGACATGAGAATAATGTTGCACCTCAAAATGGGGCAGTACATGGTGCAGGACAGCAACCTCAAGATCTCAATCAACAAAATCTTAATCAAGAATTAGGTATAGATCCCCCGAGTCGAAATGATGGCTCCGACCTGGAACTACCGGATCTATCACCACCCCGTTCTCCCTTGAATGCATCGTCCTCTACTTCTTCAGAAATATCAATGCAAGGGAGAGAAATTAAGGAAGAAAAATCTGAGGTGGAGCAAGCGCGAGAGCTTATTCCATTGCTTAATCACGCACACGAGCTATATCAATTTTTTAATACTAATCATCCAGACCATAGCAGAAGAGTAGCGCTATTGTCAGTGCCAGTTAAACATGAGGATGGTCAATTACTTACTTTGGTGGCAAGAGCCCGGGAAAATAATCAAACATTTGTTGCTGATTATTTGGAAGGGTTAACCCAATATGCACTACCACAGTCAATCTCTAATCTTTCTTCCATCTCTTCCCAAGGAGGGTCGTCAGAGTTTAAATTCGGAGCCTCCTACGAACCAGGGTATTCTTCAGACGAGGAAGATCGACCTCTAAGTGGACGGTCTCTATCAGATTCGATACCTCCTGTTTGGCAAGATCCAGAAAAGAGGGACTCGAAAAAACCGGAAAGAAAAGAATTAAAACAACCTTCTCCATCCCGCTCTTTTTCATCGGCGTTTTTTACAACACCAAATGCACAGAGA
>FTIX01000009.1_pt1 | contig 34911 bp, 35 predicted proteins | sample 1658561 | NCBI WGS metagenome assembly FTIX01 (sample SAMEA3914836, study PRJEB12502) | metagenome | biome: forest; material: soil | place: Canada | collected 2011-07-03 | depth 0.3 m | reverse complement strand
CGCAGCGACGAAGCAATCCAGTAAAGGCTTGAAGCTTTCTGGATTGCTTCGTCGCTGCGCTCCTCGCAATGACGGCCCAGAGGGAGGAAAATATGGCTAAAGTCGGGTTATCAGATCTTATAATCTAGGAAGAATAAACATAGTAGCTAAAAAGAGGTCATCAATGAATTTTTTTGAGAATGAGCACTGGAAAGTTAAAGTAGGTTTAGCAGAAATGTTAAAAGGCGGCGTTATTATGGACGTCACCACAGCAGAACAGGCAATCATCGCCGAAAGAGCGGGCGCCTGTGCAGTCATGGCTTTAGAACGAGTCCCTGCCGATATTCGCCGCATGGGTGGCGTAGCACGTATGGCATCTACCCGCGTTATCCGTGACATCATGAGCGTGGTTTCCATCCCAGTAATGGCCAAGGCTCGAATTGGTCATTTCGCTGAAGCTCAGGTATTGCAGGCCCTTGAAGTCGATTTTATCGATGAAAGCGAAGTACTAACCCCAGCTGATGATGAGCATCATATTAACAAGCATGATTACCGAGTACCTTTTGTCTGTGGTTGCCGTAATTTAGGCGAAGCTCTGCGACGAATCGCTGAAGGCGCTGCTATGATCCGCACCAAAGGTGAAGCCGGGTCGGGAAATATTGTCGAAGCTGTACGCCATATGCGCAGCATCGTCAGCGAAATACGCAAACTCACGGTATTGACTGAAGAAGAACTTGCCACTGCCGCCAAAACCCTCAATGCACCACTGGAACTCGTATCTTGGGTTGCCCATAATGGCAAACTGCCAGTTCCCAACTTCTCCGCCGGCGGCATTGCCACACCTGCTGATGCATCCTTAGTTCGCCAGCTCGGCGCCGAAGCAGTGTTTGTCGGTTCAGGCATTTTCAAATCCAGCGACCCTGAAGCCCGTGCCCGCGCCATCGTTATTGCCACCACCCATTATGATAATCCACAACGAGTATTGGACTGCTGTGAAGATCTGGGTGAAGCGATGCCTGGCCTGGACATCCGGTTATTAGCAGAACATGAATTAATGCAAAATCGCAGCGAATAATCCACTCCATCGACCCTATGAAAATTGGTATTTTAGCTTTACAAGGCGGTTATGCCGCACATGCCCAGATGTTAGCGCAATTAGACATTGAGCATCAGTATGTCCGTAGTCCCGCTGAGTTAGCCGGCATTCAGGGGTTAATCCTTCCCGGTGGTGAAAGCTCCACTGCATTGAAGTTATTAACTGAAAGTGGCTTATTTAGCGCCATTCAAATCGCTGCTGCCCAGGGTCTTGCTATATTTGGCACCTGTGCAGGAGCTATTTTAATGGCTAAACAAGTGACCTCCCCGAGCCAGGAAAGTTTGGGGCTGGTTGATGTGACAGTGGCACGCAATGCCTATGGCCGACAGTTAGCAAGCTGTGTGACCCGTGGTAGTTCCATTCTAAAAACAGATGCATTAGAAATGGTTTTCATCCGCGCACCACGTTTTACCCATTGGACAAGCGATGTAGAAGTCATTGCCGAATATAATCATGAGCCAGTTTGTCTGCGCCAAAATCGTTATTTATTAGCCAGTTTCCATCCTGAGTTGACTACAGATAGCAGTTTACATCGGTATTTTATAGATTTAATAAGTTTTCATTGACATCTGATGAACAGATCGCAAGAATAAAAGGTTCTATATCCATTCTTTTGGCTATGTAGCTCAGTTGGTTAGAGCGCGGCACTCATAATGCTGAGGTCGGTGGTTCGAGTCCACCCATAGCCACCAATTTAATCAAGAATTTTTTTATCTGAATTCAAATAACCCGTCATGGCATTATTGAATGCGGTATTATAAATAATTTTAAAAGCGTCTTTGATATCTAACCTGCCTAATAATTCGTGATCCGAGCATAACGCTTCTCCGGTAATTTTTGCTTTGAATTGATCATTATAAGTTATTTCATAAGAATTTTTTCCTAGAATGGCGGATATCTTTGCTAACTTTTTTTTCCTATCAATTATTTCGTAAACTTTTCTTAATGCCACTAGAGCTTCGTGACTTACAGATTTAAAAATATTGGCATTTTCGAATACCTCATTAATGCACACCCTTAAAGGTGTGGTTCCATCTTCTTCTAAAAATATGCAAATAACTGATTCTTCAGTAATTTGAATATCTTCCAGTCTTAAATGCTCTATAACAGTTTCATTTTTTTTAACAAACACAAGAGCTATCTCCTCTGTCGAAATGTTCAATCCATAATAATTTATACAACATTGTTTTTATATGCGCCAAGTACACCTTGAACTAATAAATTCAAATACTTGAAAACTATTATAATTTCTTTTATTTAACAGTCAATAAATATTTATTTCTCAACAATAAAACTACTTTAGTAAATTATTTGTTGACAATGAGAATTAATTAATCAAAAATGAACGAAAATAAAGGAGATTCAAATGAGTTCTTCATTGCAATTATACACAGCCATGTCTGGGTCTAGATTTACGAAAATCCCCAATGCTTATGCGCCGATAGGTGTCCCAACTATCCCATACACTGTCAATGAGGCACTCGTCGATGCCAAGGAATGTTACAAATTAGGCGTTCGATTAATGCATGTGCACTCGCGCGGAAATTTAGGCGAACATGTTATGGATCCAGAATGGTATTATGAGTTTGGAAACCAGATTCGCAGTCAATGTCCAGAGGTCAAATTATGCTTTGCCAGCAGTCGTGCTGGACAAGTTGCAGAAACCATCAGAAACCGTCAGCAACAGCTATTAAAATTAGGTTATTCAAAGGAAGAAGCTACAGTAAAAGCTGAGTTTGAACGAGTGGGTTATTTAGAAACTAAAGATGCATCATTATATCCTGAATATATAACCGCGTTTACAGCTACAGAAGTAAAGATGCTTGATAATAATCTTGAAACAGGACACGTTTCTGAAACTCAATCTCCGCATGAGACCCGCCAGTTTTTCGAAAATTTATTGACCTACACAAACTCGTTACGAGTTAAACAAGAAATTGAGATTACCACAGCAAATAGCTTAGATATTTTAGACAAATTTGAATTAAAGGCGCAATGGAATAAGCAGCCAAGTGTGGTATTTCTACCCGGTTTTACCCGTTCTTTTCCTTTCTCTCCAACAATTCTAAATCATTTACTCCCAAGAGCACGTCAATGGCTGGATCGCATGGGTGGCGGCTTAATTACACTTGGACGAATTATTTCTGCAGGCGAAGACTCTATTTTGGCGCGGCAAGAACATGTCGAGTATGCAATAAATAATCCCTATGTCGATGCTATTCGCATTGGCATTGAGGATAGTCCATTTTATGGTTCACATGTCTTGTCTAACCCAGAAATAGTTAAAAACACAGTTCAATTAATTGAACAACTTGGAGGAAAAATTGCTTTATCGACTAAATAATTTATAACCACTCATCCGCCGTCCCACGGATAAGCGGCAGGACGACGGGTGACAATGATCGAGTAGTTAGTCGCTTGGCACGAAATCCAACAAAAATTCTGTCATTCCCGCGAAGGCGGGAATCCATCCTTAAGAGGCAATCCAGTTTTTTTAATATCAATACTAAACTTAAATAGCTTTTTTCAATGTTTTATACATTTTTAGAATAGATTCCCGCCTTCGCGGGAATGACAGAATTTTCGTTGAATTACGCGTCAGCGAGTAGTTACATAATTTTTTCATAATTTTCAAAAATTATAAGGATTTAACATGCATAGCAATGAAAATTTTAATTTAAATAATTCTAAACTGCATAATAATACTCAGGTAAAAGGGAAAATAAACAGTACAAAACATAATGTACTAGAAAAAAATGTGTGGACATCTCCATATCAATTATTTAAAGAAATAACCAAAATATTAGACACGATAATCCTCGAAAATTGTAGGAATTATGAGATAATAATTAGCGAACTTAATCAATTTATTCAGCAACCTTCAGAAGAAAATTTTAAACCATTAGAAAGCATATTAATCAATTTAAAGGAAGTTGATTTAAAAGAGTTGATTATAAAAATCTTTGGTTTATATCCACTACTGCTTAACCTCTCGATAAAAACTGCTCTTATTAATTCAGCTTGTAAAGAGCAAATCAATCTTAAAAATGCAAACATTTCCCCGCAATTTCGTAATCCCATAAAAATGCAGTTAGGTCTGTATGGCAAAGAAACGGAACCAGGCAGTGAAGAATTAATTCAGTCTTTATCTAACTTTGCTGAAGGTCTGGAAAATTTTGCTGATCTAGATATATTGAGAAACCTTCTCCAAGATGTATGGCAATCAACATTCAGCACCAACTCCTTCGATGAAACCTCCATGCAGTTGTTTTATGCGAATAAAATTTACTGGAATTTCGATCAAGTCATTGAGGAAATACGCGCCAAATTGCCAGAAAATGATGGAAACGAAGTTGACCTCGGCGATTGGCTACAGTGTTATACCTGGTTAACAACCGATCGTGATGGCAGGCCGCACGATACAAATATAAAAACAAAAAAACTAATTGAAAAACTAGAATCATCCATCAGAGATAATTATATAAAAGAATTATCCAGCCTCTATGAAGCTTACCCGAACTGTATGAGGTTTGAATCAATTATAGAGCGACTGGCAATGAATGACGTTGATAGTTATGGTTCTCCAGAGGAATTATTGGAAGATTTACATGATTTAAAAAAATTCTTTCCTGTGCTTGAAAACATAATTTTAAAAATTAAGACGTTTGGATTTCATTATCTTAAACTAGAATTCCGTGAAAACTCTAAAATGAGCACAGAAGTTATTGACACGCTTCTGAAACCACAAATAATCGAAAAAATCATTCACATAAAAAATAAAAGCTATTGCGAACTTAATCCAAAAGAAAAAAATTTATTATTAACTGATTTATTGCAATTAAGCAATGAGGAAATCAGTCAGATAAAAACAGACTATCTTGTAAGAAACAAGAAAACTTATGATGAAAAAACCGCTATTTATAACGGAGTGGACTATATCGAACTTATGGATATAGATTCAGATTATATCAAGCAAGTAAATGTGGCCAGTACTTTAGGTAGGTTTGATTTAATGGTCACTTATCCCGATAGATTACATATACATGCTATCGCCGAAACTGCAGGACCGGAAGATGCCTTAGCACTTTTATTTTTATCAAAAATAGCTACTGGCCGTATTGATTATTTGGATGTTGCCCTACAGCCAGAGGATTCCAGCGGTGCCGTTGCTATTATTGAAATGATTAGCACACTTTACCAAAATCCTGTTTATGAAAAGCACCTTAAATCTAGGAATAATAATCAATACATTGTTTTTGGTCCAAGTGACACCGGTAAGCAAGGGGGCAAAGCAATGCATATTGCAAATATGCACATCGCGCAAGTTCATAGAATAATAGCCTCGCAGTTTAATATTAATCCTATTATTCATGTCATCGTCGGCTATGAACACGCCCGATGCAATAGTGCAATTGAAGACACTCTGGATGGTTATGGTACATTACATCAAAATCAAAGCCGCTATATGATGGCTGGGCTGAATGAAATGAGAAGCGAATTATTATCGCCCAAACAAACGGTAAGTTTTTTAAGTAATTTGTATTTTATTCACGCAAATTATAATGCCATTCCAGACAATACCATTGCAAACATAGATACTAAAGCGCGATTCTGGTTGAAAATAGTAGAAAGATATCAGCGCTGGTTCCATGATCATCCCTCTTTACCTGGATTGCTGCGACTTATTGCTCGCTTTGATATTATTAATGCCACAGCCAAAGGCACTCGCCCTCCGACCAGGATTTTAAATGCGAAAACTTTGGAAGATCAGCCAAAAATGATTCGTGCAATTCCCTGGTCACGCTCATTCCTATTGGCCGGTATCCATTGCGAAGTTATTGGCTCAGGACATTTAGCTTCTCTACCAGAGTATCAGCTGCATCAAATGTATTTACAGGAAAAATATTTTAAGCAATATGTTCATCATATAGCTTATGGTACGGCAAGGACTGATATGGATTTTGCTTGGAAAACCGCACAACTACAGCGACCAAGCGAGGTAGAAATTCGTTGCCTGGCTATGGAGGTGGAGTGTGGTTATGATATATTATCAGCTAGACATATCCTCGCCTGGATTGATTATGAAATAACACAAGCGAGTTGTTTTGTTTATAAAGCCTTACATGGCAAAGCTCCGGAAGGTAAAATCAATAGAATGAACTTGTTGGAAATGATTAATCCAGCATTGTTTCGAGAGGTTTCCTTGCGAAATAAGCTATTTGAATTCCATAAAATTTTCCTTTTAGAAAGCCGCCAAAACCCGGAATTGCTGAAAAAGAGTTATATTAAAGATTTATTTACCGGGGCTCTTACTATTTTAAATACTTCATTAGGCATGATGTATCCTAAACATACAAATCTACTGAATTGGGATGACGCAATATAGTGGCAAACTTAACTCCACAATCGAAACTACTGCCTAAAACAAAGTATGCAGATTTTCGAATGATTGTAATCCTTTGTTTGGCTGTGAGTGTCGGTCGCTTTTCGCTGGATTCATACCTGCCGTCACTACCAGCCATTGCATTAGCTTTTCATGCAACGGCAGATCAAGTGCAGTTAACACTGACCTTTTATTTTTTGGGATATGGCATCAGTCAGTTTTTATATGGACCTCTTTCTGAAAAATTTGGACGCAGGCATCTTCTGCTATTGGGAATGTCAATATTCTTATTAGGTAGCTTTTTATGTGCAGTATCGGTCAGCATTAACATGTTGATAGCGGCTAGATTATTAGCTGGAATTGGCGCTGGAGCTGGCGGAGTATTAGCTAGAGCAATTGTGAGTGATTGGTTTCCTGACTATGCAATGGCGACTGTCTGGGCGCAAGTCACTACTGCAATTGTGGTTAGCTTGACGATCGGCCCTGTTTTAGGCGGCGCCATTCAACAATATTTTAGTTTTGAATATAATTTTTGGTTAAGTTTTTTATATGGCGTGGTGGTTTTTATTATTTTAATATACTATCTTCCAGAGACCCATCATCAGACCCATGCGGTGAATCTCAATATTAAAAAAATAACTGCCACATATTTTAATATATTAATGAATCGCAGATTTATTATTTATACTGTCTGTTCCACTATTGCATTTTCAGCTCTAACTATATTTTTCCAACTCAGTCCTTTTATTTTTATTAGTGATTTCGGATATACCCCGATCAAATATGGCTTTGTTCTCATATGGATTGCATTTGGCTATATAATAGGAGGACGATTAGTTAAAATATATAGTACATCATATAGTTCAAATACAGTAGTCAACTTAGGCGCCTTGCTAATTTTAGCAGCCGTCGCTCTACTTGTTTTATGGCATTTCTTTGCTTTAGCATATGAGTCTATTGCTGTCACGGTCGTTTCAATACTATTTGTGATAGGTTCCAGGCTTATAGTGGCAACGGGGATGGCAGCCGGTCTTAAATCATATCGCCATATAGCTGGATATGCTGCAGCTTTGTCTGGTGGGGTGCAAATGTTAGGAGGTACCTTAATCAGCTATTGTATTGCACAAGTTTTTGTAGGGACACCATTGCATCGTCTAACCTTGGCGCTGTTTGGCATAGGCATATTTATACTTCTGTTAATTTCAGCTATAGGTAGAGAAAAAAATTATCGAGAAAAAATCTGATATTGATCACTTGTTGCTGACAAAACAGCTCCGCAGCCGAGATTATCTGAAGCGCTGATTTTACCATCGATGAAACCTGCTTGTTCAGCAAATGGATCATTGGCTATATAAATATGTGAATCAAGATCAACAAAATCGAATAGAGGAGCTATTGAGAGTGCGGCCATTATGCCCATGGAACTTTCACTTTTACATCCTAAAACTGTCTTTAATTTATATTTACGAGCTAGCGTTAGCATCCGTAAGGCTTCGGTTAAACCACCACACTTCATGAGTTTAATAACTACTCCATCACAATCATTAGCAATAATAGGTATTTGATTAGAAAAATGGCAGGATTCATCAAGAAAAACCGGTAGAGAATGATTCTTTAAAACTGCGGAATGTCTAATAAAATTATCAGGATCCACAGGCTGTTCGACAAATTCAACATCAAACTGTCGAAGCCAATCTAGCATTTCGATAGCTTGAGATATATTCCACCCACCATTAGCGTCTACTCTAAACTTTACATTAAAAGGTTGAGATGCATCCGATGCAATGGAAAAAATTTCTTTATCCCTACTAATCCCTTCAGAATAACCGAGTTTGATTTTTAAATACTGTGCCTTAGTCATGCTGAGTAGCTCGATGACTTGAGCACGCAAGATATTCTCTACGTTCGCGCCCACAGTAATTGAAGAAAAAACCGGTTTTCTTTTAATAGAAAATATGTTGCTGCAAGTAGCGCCCTGCATTCTGGAATTTAAATCCCATAAAGCCATATCGATAGCTGCTTGCGCAGGGGCAGGCATATCCTGCTCTTTGGCCAGTTTCCATATATCAGGGATAGGGACATTTTCTAAGCTATGTTTCCGAAAAAATTCACAAATCATTGTAGAAATTTCCTCAGGACTGAATTCTGAAGCAGTCCCGAGCGCTGCTTCTCCATAGCCAAATGAATTTAAATGAGTTATTTTTATGAAAATATTTCGAACATGATGCAGGCAACCTTTGCGTACTGAAAAAATGAATCTTTTTGGGAAATCAATTATTTCAGTTGTAACCAGCATATTGTACCCTGATGTAATTGTAACTATTCGCTACCTTGTACATCATAATTTAGCAAGCAGCTGTGGAACAGGCTGTGGCGATTTATCCTCAGGCAAGTCTTTGATGGGGATTGAAAGTTGTCCTTTCATAATGAGTCTGGCAGAACGCTTAATTGCCAGAGCTGAAAACTGGGGGGAAAGTGGATCGCTAGAAGGTTGAGTTTGAACAAAAATTGCCATTTGTCCCTGAGGGTGTTGTATAAGGACTTGTTCGTCGCTTAAGGTCTTGCCAATTAAACTATTTACTAGAGATCCAGGCACTTTTGCGGCTGCCGCCACACAAATCGAAGCGCCACCACCAATGCTCGCATGTAATTTATTCATGGTTATTAACTGAACCTGGATATCTGCAGAAGCGGCTTTCGGCTTTGTAATCAACATCACTTCAGGTATTACTGGAGAATCCCTGTCTATAGTGCGCCAATTTTCTACTAATCCAGCTCTTTTTGCCGCCTTTCCTCTAATTTCTTTAATTAGCTTAATAAACGTTGGGTTTTCTTCTTGCAAAGATAGCTTAGGATCTAAGCTGAGAAATTGAGTCAAATCAATAAATACGGCCGGAGTTCCTGCATCGCAGATACTAATTGAAATAGCTTGACCATTCTCCAATACAATTTGCTCAGATGCGTGTTGTGTAGGCAGTATACGATCGGTTTTCTTACCCACCATTTCCCTGAAATCAACCAAAATTTCAGATGTTGGAAAAGTAACACCGCCAATAAAGCAACTGCCTTCTTCAAGAAAGCTTCCCTCTTTTATTGGCACAAAGACATGAATGATCGTATCAGTATTCGTGTCATAAATTCTCAATTCAGCTGTGCCATCGGTAAGCGGATGAACCAAGTTATTTTCAATGGCAAATGGCCCAACAGCAGAGACGATATTGCCGCAAGTTGCTGAATAATCCACCAGATCTTCTGTAGCACTTACTTGAGCAATAGTAAATTCTACATCTACATTTTTTCTAGAAGATTTACTGATGACCGCCACTTTCGAAGTATGGGTTAGGTTCCCGCCTAGCCCATCCACCCGCGTTTTATCTTGAGAGCCTATAATACGTTTGATAATCAGATCTCTTGCCTTAGTATTCGCTGGCAAATAGTCATTGAGGATAAAAATAGCACGACTGGTGCCACCACGCCAGATTTCACATGGAATGATTCTGGCATGAACGTTCTTTCGAAAAAAAGTCATATTTTCCTTTTGCGTACTCATCTAGAGTTCCCTTGAAAATTTTTGCGATAATGGGTTGATTCTTTTGACATATTGCATGACTGCAATCAATAGCGTGATTAAAATCAGTACCACCCCCAAACTAAGCCAATAATAATAAACGCCAAAATTCTTGGTGATAGCATGAAAGACATTTCCACCCAAAATTCCCCCAATAATTGCACCTACAGCACTAGCTCCTCCCAATACTCCAAAAGCTGTCCCCACTACATTTTGAGAGACACTTAAGGAAACTTCGGCGTCCAGCTTAGGAAGGATCAAAATCTCGCCAAAACTGAAAACGGCAATAGCAATATAAAATACGCTTAGCGATAAATATGAAAATGTGGTGACAAGCAAACCCAAGCCTAGAGTACTCATACCTATTAAAAAAACTTTATCAATTGACGCTTTGGTTATCCAATTCGATAGTGGCATTTGAAATGCAATAATTATGATGGCATTTAATAGAAATAGGTACCCTACCGTTTTGGCATGAAAGGTTTCTGCCGCAAAGATTGGATAAGTCAGTTCGAGCTGAATAAAGAAAGTGTAGAATAACACTGTGAATATGATCAGCTTCCAGGCAGCAGGATTTTTAAATAAGATATAAACGTCTGACAATTTTAAAGCCAGTTTCTTGTCTTTATTGGAGGGTATTTTAACCACCAATTGACTAATCAGCGCCAGGAAAAAAATAATTATTGCGGTAGTGATGAATATCATTTTGGGTGAAATAATAAAAATCATGGCCCCTAAAACTGGGCCTAGCGCGCTCCCTACATTGAGCGCTGTGCTGCGTAATGATAAAATAAATATTCTTTCCGAGTAAGAAGTCTCATTAACCATCGCAGACTTTATGGCAGGGGTATAAAAAGCCCCACCCAAACCCAAGGCCAGAGTCCAAAATACGATAGCTGAAATACTCTGAGAATAGGCCGTAAATAAATAAGAGATTGCCATCAGCAATAAGCCCACACCAATCACAGTTTTTGGACCCAGCCAATCAACGAATGGCCCTCCTATTAAAACGAGGCCTCGCTGCCCAAAAGTTCGAGCTGCAATTGCAACACCCGCCGCTGCAACACTAAAATGCATATGCTGCACTAGATATACAGCAAAAAAAGGGATTACCATACATTTAGCAATACTGGTAATAAAAATACCCACAATAATAATCCAAGAGGATGCATTTATCTTTGACAATTTCACTAGAAAGAGTTTCATAAATGTTCCTGTTGAGAAATTATTTCTCGCAAACTGCCCAAGGTCATACAAGCCTGTTGCAACGATAGTTCATTAAATTGCGACAAATCAACCACAGGATTACTTGCTATAAGAGGCTTTTCTAAATGAATACATCGCTTGCTTGAGAATTTATTAAGGTAATAAGAGGAAAGCTTTGATTTCTTATCTTTAAGCCAACTTCGAGTCACTAGTTCAATTTTACCCAACATCAAATCAGCCGCTGAACTTTTAATACCCGTTGTTTCGTGAAGAATATCCGATAATAGCTCTTCTACAGAAGAAATATCATCTGGATATGTTTTGCCTGGAAGTAGATTAAAAATGGCCGAAGGTAATAATATAAAAAGCAGAGGTTCAATGTCGGGAAATAAATGAATTACAATGCGGTAGATTTCCTTTATAGTGCTGGCCTTTTTTTTGAAATACCCTGCCGATTTCGGAGGGTAACCGGCTGAGTCAAAAGCGCCCCATTCCAAATAAGGGTTAAATGGCTTTCTGGATATCATGTGATTCTCTGCCTGGTGCAAAAGATGCGTATTCAGGATGCTGTATAAAGTACAGAGAAATGGTAGCGATAAAAAAGGCATCCATTTGGGCATGTGGTTAATTTGATCAAAAAATCCCTGAGGATCATGGGCAGCTTTAAAAGGCAATATTAATGCATCAACAAGTTCATCGATGCTGGAATATAACATATCATCTGATTGATATTTTCCTGCAGAGAACTTTAACTCTGTTCTAATCAACTTCCCCTCAATGGATACAGAACGGTCCACCAGATCATTAAGGGTCAAATTACCAGAGCTATCAGCTCGAACATACTCAATGACTTTTCTCAGGACTTCTTTAACTAATTCTAATTGACCAAAAATTATAGAAGAAATAAATTTTGCATTTTCATAACTTAGACAATTTTTTCTCTGAATTACAGTGAGAGGAATAAATTTGCCCTGTCTGCGAGTCAGTACAAAAGGCAGAAAGTAACTGAATTCCCTGGAGCGGGCTTCAAAAGCTGTACCATTCCATGTGTATATATCAAGTAGCTGTCTTTCGCCATTGTTAACAATGGAGCCTGGGAGGTAAACAACATCACCACTATCCATTGAGGAATTTTCAGTCTGATTAAAATCTACAATAAGTGGATAGGCTAAATTTCTACCACAGACTACTCCATTATGGTCTAGGGCGTTCCCTCTGCCTGCGGCAATTTCCTGCCAATTACCTAAGTGCCCTGTTCTTGGCGGCAAAATAGGGGAGTTTTTAATTATTTCTGATAGTTCTCGAATTTTCATTGAAAGTCTACCAGAGTGAATCCAGTCGAACGCTAATGTTCGATTTTCATAATCTTGAATTTTTTGCAAATTTTCTCTTTCAACCTTTCTTCTTGCGTCTGGCTCGCTAAATGCTTGTAAGAATGGGGCCGGGTCTAGTGTCATATAGGGTCATCGCGATTGAGATTTAGGTTTTTTAAAGTTCATGCCTTATTTGGTATGTGCTTTTCTTCCATAGTTTTTCTGCCATGCATGGATGGACTCCCGCCTTCGCGGGAATGACAATGTCGTTGATCCACAGAAATGTCATTCCCGCGAAGGCGGGAACCCATCCGCACATGGCAAAGACTTTAGAAAAATCTAATCTGCGTCCGTTGCTCTATCATAAAGTATTTTTATACTACCACAATAATCCATGAGCTAAATTCAGCCATAGAGGATTATCTTGTTCAATAAGGTTGATTTTCCACTGCCTATTCCATTTTTTGATTTGCTTCTCTCGAGTTATTGCCTCATAAATATCCGAATGTACTTCGTAATAAACCAATTGATGGATATTATATTCTTTTGTAAATCCTTGCACCAAACCTTCCTTATGTTCATAAATCCGTTTCGCAAGATCACTAGTCACCCCCGTATATAAAGTGCCATATCTTTTACTGGCCAATAGGTAAACGTAATATTGTTTTTCTTCCATAGTTGCTGCCACGCGGGGATGGATTCCCGCCTTCGCGGGAATGACAATATCATTTTACTCACACAAAACGACAATGGCTATACACCACTTACACTTGAGATTAGCTTTCTAAGCATATAAGGCAAGATACCGCCATTGTTGAAATAATCAGCCTCAGTGCTGGTGTCTACGCGAACTGTTAAAGATATATTTTTTTGACTATTATTAGGGAATTTTATAATCAGAAATAATTTTTTCCTAGGTATTATACCGCCCTCTAAACCGATGATATCAAATTTCTCATCACCTTTTATATTTAAGGTTGCAATAGTATCTTGCTCAGCAAATTCACAGGGCAGAACACCCATTCCTATTAAATTACTACGATGGATTCGCTCGAAACTTTTGGCTATCACCACTTTAACGCCAAGTAGATAGGTAGCTTTGGCGGCCCAATCTCGAGAACTTCCACAACCGTAATTCTCACCTGCAAAAATAATACTGGGAACGCCCGCAGATTTATAATTCATAGCGGCCTCGTAAATGCTCATCTTTGTTTTGCTTGGATGATGCGTGGTAAAGCCTCCTTCAGTATCGCCCAGCATTAAATTCTTAATTTGATTGTTAGCGAAGGCCCCACGCAGCATGACTTCATGATTACCTCGTCGCGCACCGTAAGTGTTTAACTCAGATGAATTTACACCACATTCTTTTAAAAACAAACCCGCGATTGAATCAGGCTTTATCGCCCCACCCGGGCTAATGTGATCTGTGGTTATTGAATCGCCAAGCAATAGCAGACATTGTGCGTCGTAAATGTTTGAGGTTTTATGAACTGTCGGATTAAATTCACTGAGAAAAGGCGGCTCTGCTATATAGGTTGATTTTTCATCCCAATGATATAAATGTGATACGGAAAACTCGATTGCATCCCAAAGGGCTCCAGATTCCAAATTCGAGTATGTTTTTCTATACTCCTGCGGATCGCAGGCAAGTTCCATAAATTTCATCACTTCTGCATGACTAGGCAAAATATCGTTAAGAAAAACTGGAATTCCTTCGCTATTATGGCCAATTGGGTCTGTGAAGAAATCAATTTTAATGCTGCCAGAAATAGCATAGGCAACCACCAACATGGGGCTCATTAAATAATTGGCTTTGATTGCCTGGTGAATCCTAGATTCAAAATTTCGATTCCCGGAAAGAACCGAGCAGGCAATAATCTTGTGCTCAGTAATAAATTTTTCTATAGGGTCAGACAAGGGGCCGCCATTCCCATTACAGGCGCCACAGCCATAACCCACCACATTAAAGCCAAGAGTATCTAGGGCTGACTGTAATCCGGATTTTTCCAGGTAGGAACTCACCACACGAGAACCTGGTGTAAAGGAGGTTTTGATGTGTTTTGCGATCGTCAAACCTTGGATTACTGCATTTTTAGCTAAAATGCCAGCCGCCAACATTAGATAGGGGTTTGATGTATTAGTGCAAGAAGAGATACTGGCTATTAAAATGTCTCCATCTTCAATGCAAAGATCTGAATCCGCTGACTGGGCATCAGTTATTTTTTTACCGACTCTCGAAAGCTGTGTTAAAGCTGCATTAAATTCATTTTTTACTTTGGATAAGGAAATTCGTTCTTGTGGTTGCCTTGGCCCCGCCACACAGAGCTCTACTGAATTTAAGTCTAGATGGATGGTCTGACTATAATCCACTTCCCCTGTTGCCCTTGTTCCAAATATTCCCTGCGCCTTATAATAATACTCAATTAAATCGATTTGTTCTTTCGTTCTACCCGTGGCATGAAGATAATTTAAAGTCATCTCATCGAGTGAAAAGAAAGCCACAGTGGCTCCATACTCCGGAGCCATATTGGCAATAGTCGCGCGATCTTGTGCTGAGAGAGTAGTGACACCTTCGCCATAAAACTCTAGGAATTTATCAACAATTTTTTCTTTTCTTAGTGCGTGAGTTAACGAAAGCGCTAAATCTGTTGCCGTCACGCCTTCTCTAAGTCTGCCGTCGAGACGTACGCCAACCACCTCAGGCATTAACAGATAAATTGGCTGGCCTAGCATATTCGCTTCGGCCTCGATTCCACCGACACCCCAGCCAAGAATGCCAAGTCCATTAATCATGGTGGTATGAGAATCAGTACCAATAACTGAATCTGGATAACAAATTCCATTGTGAGTCATCACGCCTTGCGCGAAATACTCAAGATTAATTTGATGAACGATACCATTGCCGGGCGGCGCCACTTTTAAATTATTAAATGCCTGCATTGCCCATTTGATAAATTTGTATCTCTCGTGGTTATCTTGAAATTCTTTGCGCATGTTAAGTTCTAGTGCACCCGGAAATCCCGCATGGTAAATTTGCATCGAATGATCAATAACTAAACTCGTAGGAACTTGCGGCTCAATCAACTTCGGATTAATTCCCAATCTATCCAGTAAACTCCTCATGGCGGCCAAGTCTGCCAATAGTGGAATCCCGGTATAATCCTGCAACAATATTCTGGATGCTATAAATGGAATTTCTATATTGCGCTTTTCATTAGGCTGCCAATTCGCGATCTTTTCTACCTGATCTTCAGTGATCATTTTACCATCATAGTTTCTAATGGCGGACTCCAGCAGGATCTTTATGGTAGTTGGAAGTCTATTAATATTGCCAAAGCCTTGATTTTCGAGATTTTCCAAAGAGTGAAAATAACCAGTGTTATTTGAGCTGGTTTTTAATTGCCTTAATGAGTTAAATCTATTTTGCAGATGTATCATGAGATTTCCTGATGAAGCCTTGGAGACTCATCACATAAAGATAGTTTCAAATATTTTTTATCAATTTTCCCATTGCTATTTAAAGGCATGAATTTTAAGCATTTAATTTTATTGGGAAGCATATATGAAGGGAGTTTTAATTTAATAAATTCTAAAATTTCTTTTTCAGTACAGTCTTCTCCGGTAACAAAAGCTATCAATCCTGTGTAATTTCCTTCTTCTTGAGGCCAGCCAAATACCGCCACCTCATTAACCGTAGGATATTTTCTAATACAAGACTCAACTTCACTCAATTCAATTCGATAACCATTAACTTTAATCTGATCGTTGAACCTTCCCAAATAATAAATATTGCCATCCGACAGAATTTTAACTCTATCTCCGGTTCTATAATAAGAATATCCAGATTTGTGAGTTATTACAGACTTTGTTTGAACCTCGTTTTTCCAATAACCACGGAACATTTGTGGACCTGAGAGCCAAAGTTCACCCTCATTCTTCTCTTCTCCATTTTTATCAAGGACTTTAGCGGTAACTCCTTCATAAGGTTTCCCAATAGGCACGAGGTCATCTTCTGCATGAAAAGAAGAATTAAAACGATAAGACATACAAGCAATAGTAAATTCGGTGGGGCCATATAAATTTTCAATTACTGATTGCGGCGCTGCTTGTTGCCACGCCTGGGCATTTTGGACTGAAAGAGCTTCTCCACAAAATAAACTTAAACGCAAGCTTGGCATAGAGTCAGGATGTAGAATATTCTTCTTTCTTGCGAGGCTGATGACTGAAGGGACTGAAAACCAAACGGTAATTTTATTCTCTCTAACAAAATGAGTGGGGGCAAGTAAATCGATAGTCTGCATTGCGCATAAACATGCACCGTGACACCAAGTCATAAGTATATCAAATATAGCCAAATCAAAAGTCAGATCAAAAGTTTGAGATACACGATCAAAAGATTGTATATAAAATTTTTTCTGACTGGCATAAACGAAAGAGAATAAGTTCCTCAGAGAGATTGGAACTCCTTTTGGGATACCCGTGCTTCCAGAGGTGAATAATAAATATGCAATATCTTCTGGGACACTAGTATCTGAGAATTCAAAACTATTTGCTGAGGTACCGAGTTCATATTGAGTAATGACTGAGAGTTCACTCTCTAACTGTGATGGATCACCCTCTGGACAAATGATCACTGGTTTCCTGCTAACATTTTCGAGCAAGCTATTAAGACTGGCTAATGATCCTGCATCCACGATGAGAACATCGATTTCGGCTGATTGTATCATCATTAATGTTCTTTCTAAGGGAAAGTTTTTATTTAATGGTACAAAAGAACAGCCAGAAAATAAGCTTGATATTACAGCAGTATAAGCAGTTTTGCTGCGGGACGCCAAGATACCTATCATTTTTGGCTTGCTTGCAGATAGCTTTAGCCAATTTGCGAGCTTAATAGCATCGCTATATATTTCTTCGTAATTCCAGAATTTTTCTCCTATCTTTAGAGCAGGAAGTTTTGCATGTTTCAAGAAACTTTTTTTCAATACTTCACAGATGGAATTAATTATCATATTTCCCTTATCTCATAGTGCTTATATAATCTCTGGCGCAAAATTCAAAAAAAACTTGTCAATGACCATTTATAGTCATTGCACTTGGTTTTTAATCTATACCGTCGTCCCCACATACAAGCCGCAGGACGACAAGTAAGTAGTTACCGCTGATCAATAAATTGGTATGTTTTTTCCGCAGGCCCTATATAATTCAACCTCGGTCTAATGAGGATATTATTCGCTTTTTGTTCGCTAATTTGTGCGATCCAGCCTGATATCCTGCTCATGATAAAAACGGAAACAAACATATCTTGGGGAATTCCCAGCAATAGATAAATAATAGCGGCATAGAAATCAACATTTACATTGATTCCATGCTTGGAATAGTGTGACATAACGCCATTTATCTCTTCTAAAATTTGATACCATTTAAATTCATTTTTAATGGTGCTAAGTTTAAGGGCTGCTTTACGCATGCTCTTTGCTCTAGGATCTTCGGTCCTATATACTCGATGCCCATACCCAAAAACCGGTAAATTCTTTTTGATCCGTTCTTCGATGTATGAGGATACCTGATCTGGACTATTTATTTCCCTGATCATAATCATGACTTTTTCTAATGCACCACCATGCAAATCACCAGAAAAGGCCGAAATAGCAGCAGTTACAGCAGAAACAATATCAGCTTGAGTCCCGGTGACAGTACGAGCTACAAATGTGGATGCATTGGATCCATGATCGGCGTGTAAAATTAAGTCTTGATTGAATATCTCTTCTTCTTCTAAACTAGGCTCCTCCCCTCTCAATAGATAAAGAAAATTAGCGGCGTGGGATAAATCAGGGCGTGGGGAAAGCAATTCTCTGCCCTCTCTAATCGCATGGTGCGCTGCTATGATGCCTGGTAGTTGTGCAATTAAATTTTCTTTTATGAAATCTTCATCTGATTTTTTTGTAAATAATCCATATGCTGAAACCACCGTTCTTAAAACAATGGCAGGATGAAGTGACTTAATGGAATGAACAAACTCAATAATGCTGGACTTTATCACTCTTTTGTTGGACAAACTTAAGCTAAATTCCTGAAGTTCAGCTCTGGTTGGTAATCTCCTATTCAACAGCAAGTAGCTTACTTCCTCGAAAGTAGAATGCAGAAATAGATCATTAATGCCATATCCATAATGCATGAGCTTGCCATCCTGGCCATCAATATAGGTGATTTCACTATTGTCATAATAAATTTCGTTAAGACCTCTATATATTTCTTTTTTTTTATCTGGCTGAGGGTTTTTTATTGGCTTTTGATTATCAGAGCTCAAGCCTTTAAATTGATATACATGCTCTTTAATATTGTTGACTGAAGAAAGTTTTAAAACAGCTTTTTCATCTATTTCAAACCCATAATGTTTTTCTAAAGCCAGCATTAATTTGATATGTTTTAAAGAATCCCACTGTGCTACGGATTGATAGCTAAGATCCTGGTCAATTTGTTCTTCGGGAATTTCCAAAGCTGCAGAAATGATTTTCAGAATGACATTATCTTCATGATTTAAAGCGGTATCTAAAAAAGTGGAACTCATATGGTGCCTTCTTTGCAAGCTTTAAAAAAATATCTAATTTTTAATTCAATAGGAGAAATTCATTGACCGTCAGTGCTCGAAAATCAACTGGATTTGTTGCGATGAAGAGTTTACAATAAAGCCATAAGAACTTTATAAAATTAATTTAACAATATAAAGTTAAATTGTCAACATATATTTCGAGCCTTATAATGAGCCTGGCAAACATTCAAATTGAAGATAATCAAATAATCGCACTTTCCAAAAACCTTAATCGTTCCATGCTCGAAGGTAATATCGATTCCAAAACATTAAGCCAAATAACCGGTATTTCAATCAATACAATTAATGCTCTAAAGCGTGGCGAAGGTAATCCTACACTTGGAACTTTGTTTTCCTTAGCAAAATTTTTTAACTGCTCTATTGATACTCTTGTCGGCATAGGTGATAAAAAACCCATAAAGGCTGGCATATCTTCAATTCCCGTTTATAATTTGGTGGACGCGGAAAAAAGAGACAAGAATTCTATTATTGAATATATTATGGAGGACTGCGGGAATTTCAAAGAAAATGAATTATTTGCGGTGCAAATACATAGCGATATATTTTCTCCGTTCTTTGAAAAAGATTCTATCTTTATAGTCTCGAAAGATATGAAATATACTGATGGCGACTTAGTCCTGTTGGCTCTGAAAGATAATAGTGTACTCATAAGAAAGATATTCAGCATAAATGATAATGAAATTATATTTTCCAGTATCTCCATGACCCCAGAATTCAATAAATATCGTAAGCATCATATAATTGGCGTTGTTATAAAGGTTATACATTCCTTCTATTAAAAGGTATCGGAAATGCCCATTTTTAATTTGAAAAATCGCAGTAAGCTATTATCTCCGCCAGTGCATACAGCTGACTTCAACTTTGCAATGCTTGATGATCCTCAACTACCCAACTCTACCTCTCAATTGTCGCAAATAGTGCTCATAGTTTTAGCTTTTCTCTATGTCATAACCAAAACTTTAGCCATTGTTATTGTTGGTAAAATGATCGCGAGCCCAGTAGGCCCTATTAGCGCTGGCTCTATTGTGGCGCCATTCTGGTTTTTGTTTAATGATATGATTGCAGAACTATTTGGATATAAAGTATCCAGACTTATTTTTTGGTCAGGAGAGCTTGCAGATATAACTTTTGTATATGCCACAGTGCTGATTCTTAAACTTCCTTCACCCGAAGGTTGGCTAGGAGCCTCATCATTTGCATTAGTTCTTGGACAATTACCCCGCATTTATTTCGCCCAGTTAGTTGCCATTATGGTAGGTTGGTACATCAATACTAAGTTTCTATTAAGATGGAAATTATTAATAGATGGTAGATTATATTGGCTGCGCAGCGTAGCTTCTTCTGCCATGGGGGAAATTCTTTTTTCTATTATTGCTGCATCAATCATCATGTCTGGATTGATGAGTGCCTGGAGCTCCAATTCTGAATCGCACTATAAATTAGTCATACACTTGGTCATTTGGTCCGCCTTATTAAAAATTATTTTTACTGCTATTTTTACTATTCCCGCAGCTATAATAGTTTCATATCTTAAGAAACTAGGCATTGATAGTTATCCACGGAAAATCAACCCTTTCAATGTTGGAAATCCCATCACCACCCCATCTCCATAATTAAAATAAGAGAGCAAAATGCCCAAATTTTTCCGTGTTACCAGCCATCTCCAATCTTTAAAAGGTCTTATATTAACTGTTGCACCTGGACAAGCACTTAAAAACATGGTTCAGAAATGGAAAACAACCATGCCTAACGTCCAATTGGTTATTAATAGCAAACACTTACCCTCGGTAGATCGTTCTTGGTTAACACAACAAACCATTACCCAAGTGGATTTTGATCCCCTTAGTTCAGACGAACTTCTTGAACACTTTAATAAAAGTGGTGGCTATCCAATTATTGGAACTCGTTTAAATATCCCATTCAAAGAACCCTTACTGAAAGCTCTTGCTTCTAAAGATCATGCCCATCCGCTTAAAATCATTGGCCAAGCTGGTAGTGCAATTTCTCATATCGATTTGCTAGCCGCTGAAAAATATAATATTAAAGTAATTTGCACCCCCGGAGCCAATGCTAAGGCAGTAGCTGAATACGTAGTTGCTCAAATATTTAATTTAACTCGCTCACTTGATACCTTTCATCGCCATAGTCAACAAGGCACCTGGTTTAAATATTCCCTTCCCCCGCAATCAGAAATCCATGAAAAAACACTGGGTTTAATTGGTTATGGTTATATTGGCAAAGAATTAGGAAAAAAAGCTCAAGATTTGGGTATGGAAGTTATGATCTTTACTCGGACCACCCCTGACTGTTCTGATCTCGGTAGAATAAAAGTGGTAGAAAATTTAGAAACATTATTAAAACAAGCGGATATTATATCTATCCATGCGCCTTTAACCCCTGCAACAAAAGGATTAATAGGAGCACGGGAAATTGGTTTAATGAAAGAGGGATCTTATTTAATCAATACTGCTCGGGGAGGTATAGTTGATGAGGCAGCAGTAGCCGAAGAGCTAAGAAAGCCTAATTCTCGGCTCGCAGGGGCGGCGTTTGATGTGTTTGCCATAGAAGGAGAAAAATTCACAAGTCCACTCATTGGCACGAAGGCTATTTTAACTCCTCATATTGCCGGAACAACCACATTAGCTTTATCCTGCGCCGCCACTCAAATGGTTGAGAATATCCATGCTGAGTTATCTCGTTCTAAAACTGTTGACGATTCTGACACCCCGGAGCCAAGCACAACCTTGACTTCTCGGCTTTAATTTAGACGTTAGTACAATTGATTAACAAGCCACAGAGAATGAGCGATTAAATACTGGCGCCACCATCAATGGACAATACCTGGCCTGTTATAAACTTACCTTCTTCAGATAACAATAACGCTACCATCGCGGCAATATCTGAGGGCTGGCCCAGGCAGTTGAGAGGGATTTGCTGCAAAATCTCTTTTTCTTCTGCACTTCCAGGCGGACGCATTTTATCAAACAATTCTGTTTCAATTGCGCCTGGAGCTAAGGCATTTACAGTAATATTAAATTGTGCCAGCTCTAAAGCCCATGTTCGCGTAAAGCCCACTAAAGCCGCTTTAGCAGCGGCATAAGCACTGCGATTTTTTACACCATATATCGCCAAACTTGCCATATTGATGATTCTTCCCCAATTTGCAGCCTTCATACTGTTTAGCACGCCCTGGGTCACTTGTAATGTGCTGCGCACGTTGTAATTAATCATATACTCAAAAGTTTCAAGATCAATTTTTCCTAAAGCTTGGTTAGAAGAGCCACCCACATTATTGACCACTGCATGGATGTCAAAGCGACGGGTAATTTCATGTAAAACCCGCGCAGTTTCAGTGGTTAAGGATAAATCAGCGAAAAATAATTCCCCCGGAAATTGCTGGGTCATTTCATGACGAGCAATACCTATTACCTGGTAATTTAAACCGGCTAGTTTTTTGGCAATTTCAAAACCAATTCCACGAGTTGCTCCAGTTATCAAGACATTTCGTTTCATAAATTACCTATTGACTTATGGCATCGCTCTAAATACTCGAAGTCACATACGCGATGTCCTAAAAAGATGTCGTTTTTTTTCGAATTAAACTATAATTCCAATTCCTGAATTCTTAAATTTATAGTCCAAACTAATTTATATTCCAAACTTATGTTGCCGACAATAAAAAAACTCTGGGATGCTGTCTGGGCCTTGTTACCCGACAATCAGTATAGTTGTCGCATTTCAGAAGTCAACGTAATCTCTCAAGAGGTTATTTTTCATATAATAAATAAAAACGTTTTTTTAAAATGTCTCCTCTCAGATGCAATTTCCAATTTGAGTATTATTAATGCACTGGGGCCTTCTGAGGCTTGTTGGCTAGGAGGACATTTTGGCAAAACTTTAGGAGAAACACTTGAGAGAAGCAGTGCAATAAAAAAAGCAAAAAGCATGTCGTTCTTATTGAAAAACAAGCGCGGATCATATCGCATAGTTTTTCAGAATCGCAATGGTGAAATAGGTTATTGCAATCAAAAAACGAAACAAGAATTTATTGAACATCCTTTTACAATAGCTGCCAACGAATATATTGTGTCATGTTTTGATCCAAGCCAAGCTTGCTATATCGGTATATTAGCAGGGATTAGCATGGAAAAAATAAAAAACCATGATAAAAAAACCGGGGAGAATGATTGGGAAATCTTGTTTAATAAACGACCATTGCTACGAATGGTAGAGTAGAATAACAGACCCTAGTCTAAATAGGAAAATCTAGACTGCACCACCGTTCCTATAACTTTTATATTACCTTCAAGCTTATCAGGTGGTATATTTTGGTTTAAAGAAATTAACAATTTATTCGGACCATCAATTAACATTTCGCGCAAAGTTGCTTTGGGAACATCACGATATTGCGCTATGACAAGATCCCCATCTACTGCCTGAATTTCCGGATCTACAATTAAAATTGTTCCTTTTGGAAACCGCGGTTGCATACAAGACTTAGTTGCCAAGCCATAGGTATGCTTACCGTCAACATGATCAACAACAATCCATTGACCCCAGTTCGTAGGTGAAAGGGTGGCGGTTGGGTATTTCGTTTTAATGCAATCTTCCCATGAAATAACCGGAATGGATTGCCACTGTGACGCAAAATTAGCTCGAAGCAACACATTAGCAGAATATAAATCATCCAATGTCAGTTCAAAGTAATTTGCGAGTATTTTTAGGGTAGAAATGCGAGGGTCATTGGTCTTGCCGGAAAGAATTTTATGTAAAGTTGATTGCGAGATATTGGTTTGCCTAGACAACTCAGCTTCATTGATCCCCTTTTGTTGCATTAACTCCTGTAAATTTTTAATCAGGAGGTCTTCGCTGGAATCTTGATGCTTAATCTTTTTGATGGCGCTCATAATGAGTAGTCTTTGATGAAGGAAATAAATAGTGGCATAAGAAAAATGATATTTCAAGCTGAATTTAGTAGAATTTAATAAAAAACTTAAGGATTTCTTAATCAAAAGAAATATAATGCAGAAGTATTTAGATTATTTTCATAAATACTCGATGAGAAAATCCCTTAAAGAATAATCTTGCGGTTTAACGAGGTTCAGGCCAATAATATTGAAGACTCTGGGTGAATTACACTCATAATGCTGAGGTCGGTGGGTTCGAGTCCACCCATAGCCACCAACTAAATCAATGGCTTACAATGCAATACTTCTCATCCAAAACCTATTGATTGAAATCTGAAGTTCTAATTTTAATAATCATAATGGCCATTTCACTTGTTGGGTCATAAGACGGCCGAACCACCACCCATTATTCGGCAGCTCAGATCACTAATTTATTGGAAGTAGCTAAAAAATGAGTAACCGAGAAATGACAGCCCTCCTTCTTATTTAATTTAACCCTATCGAGGAGAATTAGATTGTTCTGATGACGAAGCCTCCGCTTCAAAAGTAGTACTTGACGTGCTTAAAGAAGTCTTAGGAAAACTTAGCGGGATACTCATTGAATTTGAAGAAGATGATGATGAATGCAGCGGGCTTCCGTTTCTTTCGGATACTGTGATTAATAAAGAAACTGCGGTTTTTTCATCTTCCTTTAGGGCAGTGATTAATTTTTGAAAAGCCTCCATCTCGTGTGGCGCTGCTACATAGCCTTCTTGTAAAGCTAATTGATAGCATTCTATTGCTGCTTTATCATCTGCCGTAACGCCTATTCCTTTTTCATAACATCGGCCCAAACTCCAGCGTGCTTCTGGGCAACCTCCATTAGCAGACCCCTTATAATATTGAACAGCCCTCTTTTTGTCTATTTTTATAAGTAAATTATCTCGTTCATAACTTGGAGTGAATAGGCCTTCACAACATAACCCGATTATATAAAACGCTTTTGCGTTCGCCTTAGAGTTTCCTTGTTTTGCAGATTTTTTAAACCATTTCAAAGCTTTTATATAATCCCTCCTTTGGTCTGGATCGGTCCCCCTTAAATAACATTCGGCCAAATTATACTGCGCTTTTGCATCGCCTTTTTCTGCTGCTTGTAAATATGTATTAAATATTTTTTCGCTTTGATATTTTAAGTACACTGATTTAAAATTTTCAGCCCTGCTACATGCTTCCCATAATTCCTCTGCTCTAGAGTCACCTTTATCTTTTAACTCTTCTACCCATTTTAAAGCCAGACGCAAAGCCCCTCCAGCAGACCTCTGAATTCCAAGATAGTGTTTCGCCGCACTATATTGGGCCTTGGAATTCCCTTGATTGGCTGATTGTTCATACCAAGCTAGAGCTTCATCAGAGTTTTTTTGGCTCACAAAATAATCACCCAGTTCACATTGAGCTTTAGAGTCGCCTTTTTTTGCTTTATCTTTCAGTAAATCTAATGCCTGAGCACTTAATGGCTCATGCTTATTTTCTTTTATATTTTCTTTTAGCATGCTCATTATTTTTCTCCCGGATTAAAGCTTTATAATATCATCCTAGGTGCTATGCGGGCGAGAGCCGACCGCGCTCACTGCGGTTTAAACCATGTACCATGTACTATCGACATTATTTCACTATGAGGTCAGCGAGACCTTGGGAGGATTGGATGGGATTGGGTCTTGGCACTGGTTTTTGTAGGGGCTCGGTAATGTCTACAGAGGTAATATAACCCTATTGCCCCTATAACGGTGGAGGTAATTCCTATTATGCCTGCGTGGCCTGTTATACTGCGAATAGAACTTGGTAAAATATTGGAGCTGAAGGAACCACATTGGGGGGATTCGGGAGAAATCAAACATATATGTTCTTTGACCGTTGGAAAGTTAGTTGGGGTATATTCTGGATTATTGCTAGCATAAAAGTCGTTCAATACCTCAGTCTTTCTATATTGTGTATATTTTTCAATCACATCATCGGCTATCTCTTGGCTGATAAATTCCTTACCATATAACTTTGTTATTTCTTCCCCTTCAGGGCAATCTAATAAGTTTTCCAAAAAATTTTGCAACAATTCTGTAGAGCTAATGTTTGTTGCTTGCATATGAAAGTGCGTGCTGATTTCGTCCTTGCTCTCATCAGCTCGATGAAGACGACTATGGTCTGGAAAGGATTCTTTAATAATTTTAACCGTTTTCTGTTTAGTGAATCCCTGATTACAGAAAAAAAATTTAGCGTCACTTGCTGTTTGATTGTAAGGAGGATGCTTAGGCCATATCCAGAATAAAGGATTAGAGTGAGTAAAACCAAATTTTATTCGTAAGTAACTGGTTAATGTGCCAGTTTCTTCATCAATTGTTAAAGCAGCCACAACATATTTTTTTCCGGTGATTAGGTAAGTAAACATTGATATAATCCCTTTGGGTTCATCAGCATATTGGTTCAAATATTTTACAAAATTCTTGCTTCAGAGATAAATTCTAAACCTAATATTCCTTGCTTTCTAGCTCTAAGCCAATGGTGGGTGCCCTAACTTCCTCGGCTATTCTTAAATAGCGTTTTAACTGCGTGTTCTAATTTTAATCCCTGAGGATTAAAGTTAGGGTTTAGTGCTATTTTCGAGTGGCAAATATTTTTCAAGTTCTTGCAGATTGTCCAAATAACCTTGTAAATCGACAATTAGTGTCGTCATAAAAGAATAATCTTCACTGTTTATAAATGAGTACCGCGGCGCACAAACCACAAATGACTAGAGTCAGGCATTGCTGGAGTTGGGTATGGCGTAGCCGAGTTTGCATTAAAAATACCGCAGCCAGAATAATCCAATGCCCTTGGGGCCAATGGGCTTGGTAGCGATAAATTAACACCGATTAATTTTTTCCATGATGGCATGGATAAACAGGATTTTGAAATAGGTGGGAAAAACAAAAACCTCAGACAACCTTACACACTTTCTTTTCTAGCTAGAAAAATTAGAGTTCGTCGTCCGCACTTTACTGAATTATCCTAAAATGCCGTCCTTTCAAGCGGTGGATCCAGTGCCTAACTTTCGAACGACGTAGAGTCGTCATAAATAGTTTTAAACTTCTTCACGTTTTATCGGAAAGCAGGGCACTAGATTCCTGCTTGATAGGCCGATATTATAGGATAATTCGGTAAAGCAGGAATGACGTCTTCGAGATTTTCAGTAATTAACAAATTGTATGCATCAAATAGCTTCCCAGGGTGGATTTTTAAAATCTTTCATTGGGAAAGTTACTAAAATTATTCTTGATTAGAAGAAGGTTTTTAATCTCTCCTAATTTCAGGAACCAATCACCTCAAAGTCAACTGCAATGTTTCCGCGTGTTGCATGAGAATAAGGGCAGATTTTTTCATGCGCTTCTTTGGCAAATTCGGCCAAAACTTTCTGCGGCAAACTTTTATCTTCAACCTGCATATTCACAGCAAGCGCAAAACCACCCGCTTCCCGTGCTCCTATAGAAACACTACAGGTAACTTTTGCTTTGCTAGCATCTTGTTTATGCTGCTTCGCAACAAAATCAAGGGCACCGCCAAAGCAGGCAGCATAACCTGTTGCGAATAAATGTTCTGGGGTAACTGTGTCGGGCTTGCCGGGACCACCCATTGCTTTGGGTACCGATAAATCAACTTTGACTGAACCATCACTGGTTTCGCTATGACCATTGCGACCACCTATTGCGGTAGCAACAGCTGTGAACATCGGTTTGATTTTATCCATCTTGAATCCTCCATGAGTAAAACGTGGATGTAGGAAATATCCCGGGCATAGGCCCGGGATATTCTATGCTATTTTAGTAATAACCAGATTTCGGTTAAAGCTTCCGTCTCTGCCACTTCATTATCGAAGTTATAATAACAGAAAACACAGGGCAAATCCCCTAAGCTTTCTCCCGACTTAGGTAACCATTCGCGATATAAGGGGTAAGTGGTATCGCCAATTGTATCACGAGACCCCTTATGCAGGGTCACTGCATAGCGGCCCGCCGGTAAATACTTTTCAACCATGCCATCAGTTAAATTAATGGATCTGGCTGGAATTTTTATGCCGAGATCCATGCGAAACTGTTCCGGTGCTGTGGTTTTAGGATCATCATAAGCAAAAGCAAAAGCTTCACCTGGCTTAGGCTTTAGATTCATTGTCTGGGCTTTTGCCCAAGCAATCAATTTATTGACACTGGAGCCAAGCAATTTTGGGTCACCCCGATGTTCTATCATTGCCAGGCGAATTTCACTCACTTCTTTAACATCTACTTTCATATCAACCTTACCTCGTTTTGGCAGGCAATACGGCGGTCGATCCCAGTAAGACCAATCAGCTTGTTGCCTAAACTGATTGGGGCTTAGCCCGCAGGTCTTCTTAAAGACGCGAGTAAATGCTTCATGAGATTGAAATCCCGCATTGATTGCAATGTGGAGAATAGATTGTTCTTGATCCAAAATCAGCTGATAGGCTGCGCGCTTTAAACGCAACCAGCGGATATATTGATGTAAGGACAATCCAGTCAGTGCCGTAAACAAGCGATGAAAGTGGAATTTTGAAACACCGAAAACCTCACTCAATTGCTCCAGGGAAATATCTTCGTCGAGATGCTTGCCAATAAACTGAATGACATTTTCCAATCGTTGTGGGTAGTTCATGATGTTTTTCACTTTCAACTATTTGCTTAAGAACGAGGATAGTATACCGAGGGTTTCTTTATTAAATTTGACCATTTTTGCTGAGTTAATAGGGAGCTAATGATCAGGCTGCTACACTGGATTCAACCATGCTGGAAGTTGGATTGCAATTTTACTATCAGTCAAATATACTGATTCTTAAGTAAAATATAATAATATATGAGATAAAATACGATGCAACAGCTAAATGAAAATAATCAAGAATGGCAGTCTATACGTGCACTATTAATCGCTAGCAATAACCCTAATTTAATAGCTTTAGCAACTGTGCAAAAGCCGGACAGCAAAGGTGAGCAGGCGATAATACAAGCCATTAACGAAGCTCTTCAAATCATACTTGACGCAAAGCAGGAACAAAAATGTGTAAATAAAATTGGTGCTGCCTCATTTATTATTTCTGGGGGGTTATCTGGAATAATAGATGGTAAAAGTTCTGTACGCGATGCGTTTGGCATCAGTTTTGCCTTAATAGCGGCTATTATTTTGGTGGCATTGATATATTCTAATGTGAATTTAAGCAAGCAGTTTGCTGACTTCGAGCAGTTACGTTCAAGGGTAAGTAACTATTCTGATGTAAATTTAAGCAGTGATCTTGGAAATTTTCAGCAGATTCTTAATCAGGCGCCGTCTTTTTCTCCATCAGATCCGCCAGCAGAATCTAGTGATGTGCCTATGGTATCGCAGGGGCCCCCAAGATAATAGCTGCTATAAAATTTTCAATAACGCTGAGCAACATTTTACCCTGGGGTATATGCGGTGTTAAGTCGGTCATGACACCATGAACATCTTTAAATATATGCATTGTGTTTTCCTGGGCATAGTGATGCACAAACAACTCTGCGCCGCCTTCAGTGCCGAACAGGGTAATACCAAAATCATCCTATGAGGTGTGGTATAGACTTAAGGTGTTAATGGCGGCAAATGCCTGCTTTGTTGAGTAGCATTAAAGCTTGTTTTAAGGGCAGACTATGGACACCAGCATCTACAGTAACAAATTTAAATTTCCTACCTAACTGTTGTGGAATAGACATAAATACTTTACTTAAGTAAGGAATTTGTCGGTCATTGGGCATATTTATGAAAGTCTTGCTGATAAGTCTCAATTATTTCATCCTGAATTTCATGACATAAAATTGGATCATGATGACTTAGCCATGCTTCAACAACTGCCGGCATTCCACCTAACCAGCAGTAAGTTTTTAAATATGTCAGCAGATTTTTATGGGTGACAGATCTGTTGCGTCAAAATATACTGACGTAGATCATCTCGATCATTTGCTGTTAGAAATTCAGCAATAGTTAATTCAGCAAGAGGGGTGAGGGGTGCCTGATTTTCCCTCCAAATTATTGCTGTTTACTTTTATCGATTAAAAGCAACCAAATCATCCCCATGAAAACCATCGTCAATAAAAACATAATAGGTAATTTGACGATGGGTGAGCCCGGTACAATCGCCAAAATGCAGGTACCTAACATCACCATGCCCACATTAATGAAGTTCATAGCGGCTGAGGCATTCGCCTTATCCTCCGAGGTTGAGGTAGCAATGCTTGCTCCACTTCCTACCACCAGGCAATTGCCAAACATCAAAATAAAACCGCTTAAAATCAGGATGGTTAAATTAATAAATCCAAGATAAAACATCGTGGCAAGTAATATGGCGGAAATCGCATTAACAATTAATCCTATTCTCATTAAGCTCGTTGCGGATAATTTAGAAGATAAGCGAGCGGAAACAACAGACCCCAGTGCAGTACCCAGAAAAGGAATGAGTCCAACTAGACCATAGGTCTGCGGTGATAATTGTAAATAATTAATGGCGATAAAAGGACTGCTTGCCACATAAATATAAACGCACACCCCAGATAGTCCAAAGAACAAAGTGGTGTTAATTAGCAGTTTATTTTTTAGAGCGACACCGTAGTTATGAATGATCTGACCAAAATGCAGTGCATCTGGTTGGAGTTTCTTTGCTGTTTCCTCCAGACGCGCGGCTGGAATAATTAATAATAGACCATAAATCAGCAGAAAATAAAAGCAACTGATCCAATGAAAATGCGTCACCAGAACACCACCAAAAAATGTAGCGATACCAGGCACTATTGCAAAAGCCAACATAAGATAAGCCACAATGCGACGTGCCTGCTCGGGATAATAATGATCACCAATGATAGTAAAAGAAATGGCAAGTCCCGCACTGGATCCCAACGCTTCAAACATACGACCAATAATAAGTGCAGTAAAAGAATGCATGGGCTCAGAAGCAATACTGATCAAAGAACCTAAGGTCGCTATTACAATGCCTATAAAAAACGCGGGTTTTCTGCCAAAACGGTTAGCTAAGGGCCCATAGATAAGTTGCCCGATGGCATACCCCAATAGAAATAAGGTGATGGTTAATTGGCTATGGCCCTGTGAAATTTGAAAATATTCGGCAATTTCTGGTAGCGCGGGGGCGAAAATAATTGCGCCCATTGAGGCGAAAGAACTCATGACAATCAAAATGAGAATATGCGGCTCTTTTTGATTCAATCGATGCTGTTGATTTAGTTTGGCATTCATGTTTATCACCTAACGTAATAATAGTATCAAAAAAAATCTATAACTTTTTTAGCGCCCCAATCAATGCTTGAATGGTTTTCTCATTATGTTTACAAAAACGTCTATTCTATCAATATTTTATCCATAATACGAAAATAATTGACTTTTATCGAATAGAGGTCTAGTTTCTTCATTAGATATTTAGGTACTGTCATAAGACCTAAATCAGAAATCGGGCCACAGCACCATCTTAAATTTGCAATAAGGAAGATCGCAATGATTTCACAATTACTTAAGAATTATTCTGAACAAAACCCTGACCCCAGCAGACCTCCTAAAAAACCTGGTAAAGACTTGCCGCCTGGAACTCCTGACATCCCCACTCCTCCTTAACACATTCACCAGACTTAAAAAGAAACAGCGGGGGATCCGAGCTTTTCATTTCGATGTGAATAATTCCTATCGGATCGGACTGCTGATTTAAACAAACGCTTCAAGTATATATTAGCGGAGAAGAGTTATGCATAGAGATATCATTAGAGGTCATTGGCAAGAGGTCAAAACTAAAATAAAACTACAATGGCATGAATTTACCGATGATGAAATCACTCAAATGAAAGGGAATTATGAAGAACTACGAGAAGAACTGCAAAAACGCTATGGTTATAATAAAGATGCAGCGAAGTTACAAATCGAACAATTTATTGATAAATACAAATTCAAAGATAAGCATAAATAACAGCGCCTATCTCTTTACAAAAACAAGGGCCTATCTCTTTACAAAAACAGCAGATGAATTTCATCTTGACCATGATCGACCATCTCGCGCACAATAACCCTCCACAGGAAACTAATAAACAGGAGACCATCATGAAACGCATTCTTTCTCATTTACTCAGCGCAGCACTTTTACTTTTCCCTATCACTTTATGGGCGCAACAAACTACAACCCAGTCAAAAACTCCAGCAACTACGACCGCAGCAGCTACCCCAGCTACTGGTCCAGAAAAATATACCCTGGATCCTAACCATACTTATGTATTATGGTTCGTTAACCATATGGGCTTTTCGACGCAGGTTGGTAAATTCCCAGCTAGCGGCAGCTTAGTAGTTGATGAAAAAAATCCACAAAATAGCAATGTGAATGTCAGCATTGATGTCAGCAAACCAATTACCGGCGTCCCCAAATTAAATGAGCATTTGATGAGCAAAGACTTTTTCGATGTCGCCAAGTTCCCAACTGCAACTTTTGTCAGCGACAAAGTGGATCTAGTGAATGGCAAATCGGGTAAAGTATCTGGTACTTTGACATTACATGGGATCAGCAAACCCGTAGTTTTAGATGTGCACATCACCGGAATTGGGGTTAGTCCCATTACTCAGAAGAAAACCATCGGTTTTTCCGCTACAACCTATGTTAAACGCTCTGATTATGGCATCAGTGCCTATTTACCCGGATTGCGTAATGACGTAAGACTCATTATTGGCGGCGAAGCCAATCTTGCGCAGTAAAATACATGACCCTCATCAATACACCGCAAAAATATGGCAAGCTGACTATATTACTGCACTGGCTAATGGCACTCTTAATTATTGGCCTTATCGTGATAGGACTGTGGATGACGCGAATGCCGCTGAGCTTAGAAAAAGTCAGATTCTATGGCTGGCATAAAGAATGGGGCATGTTAGCATTAGCCTTGGTTATTGTTCGTCTGGGGTGGCGTTTTACTAATACCACCCCATCGTTACTGCATAATGTCGCCGATTGGCAACTGCTTGCCGCGCGTGCAATGCACTGGGCGTTTTATGGTTTTATGTTTGCCATGCCAATCAGTGGCTGGATGATGTCATCCGCTGCCGGCCTGCCAGTTTCTGTCTTTGGTTGGTTTGTGTTGCCTAATCTAGTCCCAGCCAATGAAAATTTGCGTCTGATCCTGACGGGCATTCATGAATGGCTAGGTTATGGCTTGATTATAGCTATTTGTGGTCATGTCGGGGCCTCCCTTTGGCACCATTTCATTCATAAAGATGATATTTTACGGAGAATGCTTTCATGATTACATTTAGAGTTTTGGCAAGAACCCTGGCGATTTTATTATTCATTCTCATGCCAATCTTTGCTCTTGCCGCCGTGGCACAATGGCAAATTATTCCCAATGAAAGTTCACTGACCTTTACTGCAACTCAGAACAATGCACCCGTCACCGGACAATTTAAAACCTTTAGTGGTGACATTGCTTTTGATCCTGCCCAACTCGCTGCAAGCCATGTTAATATTGCGGTAGATACCAACTCTATTAGCTCTTCTTACAATGAGATGAGCGACACATTAAAATCTGCCGACTGGTTTAATGTGAAACTATTTCCACAAGCAGTTTTTAAAGCCAGTTCCTTCAAAAAATTAAGCGATAAGACCTATCAGGCTGATGGTACTCTGACTATTCGCGATAAAACAATGCCTCTGACCTTAAAGTTCGATTTAACCGAATATTCCCCGACCCAATTAGCGCTCACCGGAACCTCCAGCCTAAAACGTACGGATTTCGGAATCGGTCAAGGTGAGTGGGCAAAAGACGATGTCGTGAAAGATGAAGTACAAATCAAATTTTCTTTGACTGCAAAACCCCGTCCATAAACTTGCATGTCATGAATGCCTGGAGGGGAAAGATTATTAAATGGTAAATTGATTTTCATCTACTATACTTGTTATTAGTAACACACATCTATCTATTAGGAGACAGTACCATGCTTAAAACTAAAACCAGCAAGAAATCTTTAGGCAGCAAATCTACAAAGAAAATCAAAAAGATTTCTAAAAAGTAATTTCAAGCCCAGAATATCTAGGGAAGCAAGCCATAAGGCGACGTTTCCCTAGATATTCCATAGACAATAATCTCCCATGAAAACCTCCCAAAATCTATTATCCATCCCTCATATTGTAATCGTCGGCGGCGGCGCAGGTGGTAGTGAGCTGGCAGCCCTGCTCGGCAGAAAATTGGGCAAACGCGGGCAAGCAACTATTACGCTGGTTGATGCAAGCCCCACCCATCTATGGAAGCCACTTTTACATGAAGTTGCTTCAGGCACCATGAATTCACATGAAGATGAGATCAATTATTTTGCGTTTGCCAGCAACAATCACTTTCAGTTTATGTTAGGAACTATGCAAAATATCCATCGCGGCCGCAAAGAGATTTTATTGGCGCCTATGTCTGCTCCTCAAAAGAATGCCGACATCACCCCGCGCATTCTGAATTACGATATCTTAATTATTGCTGTGGGCAGTGTCGCGAATGATTTTGGCACACCCGGTGTACGCGAACATTGCCTATTTTTAGATAACCAGCATGAAGCCAATGCTTTTCATCAGCATTTATTAAAAAGTTTACTCTATTATGGCGAGCAAAACTCCCAACAGCCGTTTAATATTACGGTTATCGGCGGTGGCGCCACCGGTATTGAATTAATTGCTGAGCTACACTATGCCGTGCGTTTAATGGCGAGCTATGGCTTGCAACTAGATCCCGGGCAAATTCATTTTACACTGGTTGAAGCTGCCGACCGCTTACTTCCCGCATTATCACCGCATCTTTCC
>FTIX01000014.1_pt1 | contig 37135 bp, 35 predicted proteins | sample 1658561 | NCBI WGS metagenome assembly FTIX01 (sample SAMEA3914836, study PRJEB12502) | metagenome | biome: forest; material: soil | place: Canada | collected 2011-07-03 | depth 0.3 m | reverse complement strand
GATCTCCTTGAGGTGGCACTTCGTACGCAATGCCACCTCAAGGAGATCCTTCGCGAGCCACTTCCAGGTAAATATCCTATAAAAGAGCTCTTAGCCCTTATAAGCTTTATAGAACCTCTAAGGGCTCAGGATGACAGGCTTTGTATAGATTCAGACGCCGGATTTCAATTTTTTTACTTAGAAACGAAATCTGTGCCCATCGGGTGGCCCTTGAAATTGAAATAACTTAAAAAACCTTCTAGGCTCGTCAGTGTTCAGCCCTATAGATCAAATAGTTTTATCCAATATGTTGTCGCCTCAAAAAGAACCACGCGTAAAGAAGAATAATAAATCCCCTGATAAACCCGATGATATTGAGCTTACGACTAAGGTTTTTTTAGAACAATTAAAATTGGGAAGTAATGAATATTAAATTAAGAAGTTGAAAGAAGGCACAAATTATTTGCAAAAAATTGCAAATGAAACTGAAAGTTTGAAGGGCTCTGATTTTTTCTTTAAGAACGAACCGATCTGCCAGGGCTGGGACGTTGGCTGGCTTTTTGAATGGCAGACACTGTATTGCTGACAATAAGCTCAACTCCTAATTGCCCCAATGCCGCATTGGCCTTGCTGGGGTCGTCGCCATAAACACCATCTGCGCCAGTGAGTTTTTTATGACTAGTCTGAAGATTGCTCAGGCGAACCTGATTCGGATCAAGTGCGAGCATCAATGAGGTATCGGCTAATCCAGCATGGGTGCCAATTTCTGTCATACTAAAACCTTTAGCTTTTAGAGCTTCAACATACTGTTTTTGTGTGGTCTGATAATATTCGGCTGGTGCAGATACCCTGATATTAGACGCAGCCCATTCCTGATTTAATTTATTAGCTACTAGTCGTATATCCGCTTGATAACCGCCATGATCTCCGAGAAACACAATATCTTTAAAGCCATGCAACTTGAAGCTTCGAGCGGCAGATTCTAAGGTCTTTTCAAAAGTCTCATCAGGTATCGTAATCGTCCCTGGGAATCGCATATGGGCAGTAGGAGGATTGATATTGCCCTCAGGAACATAGGCAATCACTGGCGCTACTAGGGCATTACCCAGCTTTGTGGCAATTTTTTCTGCCAGCAACTTCACACGCACATTATGTTTGCCCAAGACCATATCCGGGCCATTTTGTTCGGTACCGCCGATGGGAATAATAATGATAGTCTTACCCGCAGCAATTTCTCCTTGTAACTCAGTCCAGGTTAATTCCTCTAAAAATACTGTTGCGGGTGCTGTCCTGGGGCTTGCTGCGCTTTGCAAGAAAAAGATCATGGCCACCAGCAGTGCAGAAATAATTTTCATGATCATCAGCGCATATTGCCTGTATGACCCAGGGAATATCTTCCAGGTTGTGGCCAGACGGTTAAGCCATGTGGCCCTCTGCCTACGGGGATGCGGTGTGCCAACTCGCCACTAACCGTATTAAATACATAGACCTCAGAATCATAACGTCCACCCAGCCACAATTCTTTGCCATTGGCACTGACATTGCCCATATCTGGGCTACCACCGCCAGGAATAGGCCAATTGGCGAGGATTTTTTGGGTCTGGGTATCAAATAAAGTGATACTGCCGGGACCATGGCTGGGGCATTTCACACTATGCATATGGCAGCCGCGGTTAGAGATATATAAATATCGTCCGCCATCTCGACTGGGATAAATACCATGTGCGCCGATACCGGTGGGGATAAAGCGCAATATTTTAAATTGCATGGGATCAATCAAGAATATGCCATCACGCATCATATCAGCGACATAGAAGATGCGGCCATCCGGTGAAGCTCGTACATCTTGGGGCATGGAACCCGCGCCGAGATCAAGATAGCCTAAAACTTTATGGGTGTTTACATCTAATTTTAGTAATTGACCGGAAAATTCACAGGTGGCAATGGCATAACGTCCATCTGCCGTAAAATCCATATGATTGACACCACCGCATTCTACGGGTACTGAATCGACTAATTCCATGGTGTGGGGATCACGAAAGTCCAGGCGTTTTACGCCCTCATTAACGACAATGGCAAAGCGGCCATCGGGTGTAAAATAGAGGTTATAAGGATCATTAACTGCAAATTGGGCGCCTGGTTTGCCAGTGCGGGGGTCAATAGGGGTCACGCTGTTACTTTTATCATTCAGTACCCAGAGTGTTTTTAGATCATAGGAGGGCACGATGTGCTGTGGGTTTTTCCCGGTGACAAAGGTATCAATCACTTGATAAGTTGCGGCATCAATCACTGAGACAGTATTGTCCTCACTGTTCGGCACATAAACTCGGTATAGAGCTCCCTGGATAGCTGGAGAGAACATGCCAGCCTTAGCATGGGCGTAGATATTCAAATCCCCCCTGTTTAGCGCAATGGTTGAGGCGGGTGGTGCTGCTTTGTTATGAGTTTTATAATTTTTATAATAGGGAGAGTTAAAGAAACTGCCTGCAGCAACCCCAAGACAAAAAACGATAATAAATACGATAATACGAAAAGCTCTTCTCATCACTCTCATGGATTTTCCCTCTCCTATATCAGGCGCAAATAGTTTATAGAGTCAACAAGCGCTCGATTCCTATGTGTTTATATAAATATATAGACCTGGGGGGAGGGAAATACAATTTTCTGTGTTTGATATTTGATTATTTAGCCTGGCGTTATAATAGTATTAGTCTTTGTAGTCGAGGATCCGCTGGTGGTGCTGGTGGTGTTTGAAGTTGTATGGCTCGTCTGACCGTTGGGAATATTTTCCTGAACGGTGGTGCTGCTAGACTGGGTGACAGTATTGCTTGTTCCATTAGTTTTGGAAGTTTGTTTCACCGTATAGCTTGTTGGATAACTGGGATACCAAGGGTTTAGGTTTGGGTCTGCTGGAGGAAAAACTCCGGTACACCCCGAGAGAAGTAAACATATTGATAGGCTGAGCAGAGTGGGAATAAGAAAGGAAGCTGATTCTTTTAACATTTAGGCACCTTAAAAAGTTTATATTCTCCCTAAAAGTGAATTTGAAGTTTCCCTGTAAATTTTGCTCATTTTAACTTAAAATTGATAATAAATATAGAATTTTCAGACTCTGGTGGATGTGGGTTATAATGACATTATACCCGTCATTGAGGTGGGTTGGCGTCTGCCCTCGCTGCCTAGGGGTATCCAGAATGATACTGAATTGGAAATTCGGTCGTAATGATTAGGAGGAGTTTCTCGATGTTTGAACGCTATCATGAGCCCTTGCTTGCCAGAAAAAAATTCTATCGACGTTTACTATTTAGTACTTTTTTGGGTGTGCTGGCGATTGCAGTAGCGCAATTTATCGGCATGCTCGGCTATCATTTCACTGAACATATGTCTTGGGTGGATTCATTTGTAAATGCTGCGATGATTTTATCTGGCATGGGGCCAGTTACTAGCTTACACACCACTGCAGGGAAATTATTTGCCGGATTTTATGCGCTATTTAGTGGGTTATCCTTCATTTTAGTCATAGGTTTGATTTTCACACCGCTGGTACATCGATTTTTTCATACCCTGCATTTACCCAGCGACAAGGAGGCAAGTAAATAATTTTCTCTGAGTAATTCAACAGGGTGAGTAATCTAAAATATCTTTCCCCACATAAAATTTATTTAACTCTGTCCAGGATTGTAATTTAATTAGGCGTGACGGAGGACCATTGAGGTTTTTGGTTGAACTCTTCCATACCCTTCCTCGTCTCACGTAACAAGTCCTTGTGTGAAAAAGCTGGTTTCTCTTCAGTTTGAGAGGTTTTAAAAAAGCTAAATTTTTGAAGTAATTCGGAACTAGTGTTTGCAAACTCAGTTTTTTCCTCATTAAGTTCTGTGGGTGAAGTATAAACGTTAAATGTGATCTTTTTCAAAATATAGGCTTTAAATATTTCCCAGAGACTTGGTTCTAGCCCTTCAAGATCACGCTGAATTTGTTTAAATGTTTCGTTTCCTTTTAATGCTGCTTCATCCTCAGGAGGGTCAATAATTAACTCATATGTTTTAGTAACTATCCTCAAAAGTTTGTTTAACCCATCGATATCATTTTGATCAACCAATTTTTTGCGTAATGTGCTGACTGAGTCCGAAAATATCGAGTGATTACTCACATCTATGAAACCATGCTTTTTTTGTATTTCAAAACTTTTTTTGCCTATCACATCAGCAATATTTTTTGAAACTTCACTTGCTTTTTTACTCATAAAATTGATCTCAATCGTTAATAATTTTTGTATCATTGATAAATAAAAGAGTTAGATAAATACCTACTTCCATTCAAGATAGATACATTATGGATAAACGAAATTAAGGCAATGTTAGGTGATTATTAAAGAATTATTAACTAAAATACCTTCTTCGCTCCCCAACCGGAGAGCAAATGTGTATATAAAAGCATTTATAATGAATGCCGGCTTGTCCACAGAAAGGAAGACGCTTAGCTTACAAGCTAGGCCATCAGCTTATGGGATGAATATTTGCATAAATTCAAGAATTCATAACAGGCGTTGAATTGGTCCTCTTAATACAAGTCAATGATCAATAAGAAATTTCCCTGCCATATTGTTAGATGCTAAATTGCCCCTTTGCCGAAAACCTAACTTTATAAATTTATTAATGTTAAATTTTGCTAAATAAGATAGAATCTACCCATTGGCTTAGCCCTCAGATTCTTGGGGCGAATTTAAGCCATAAATATCTTGGCTGAAATATGAACAAGTTCAGGAGGAAGTGTTATGCACACTCAAACGGAAGATGCCTTGCAGCTGTCCCAGGTGCAAGTGATTTCCAAAGCAGAAATCCCCTTTCAAAAATTCACCGATCACAGCGGTATCCTTCAACAATTTCAACATCACGCCATACTCAAAGAATTTTTACCCTCCCCCACCAAAATTGCATTTTCTTGGCTCTCACTAAAACCACGTGAAGAATTATTAACCTCAGCACAGCATTTTGCTGAAGTATTATTGGTTTATAAAGGTCGAGCCAAATTAAGCAGTAATATCGCTCGGGGGATTGCGGCGGGTGATGCCTTGTTAATTCCACCACAGTGTAGTTATGGCATCAAAGATGTCTGTGAAGCCGGGTTACAAGCTCTGCGTCTGGTCTTTCCAAAAAAAAATGTGGATGCAGAAACTAGCGGAAAATTCCCAGCATTTGCACTTAATTATGCAGGTTTGGTGGCTCATAATAAATCATTGTTGGCGGAGGTCATAGCCAATCCCTATTTCACCTTACTCAGAGAAAATGCTCTGGACAATCCTAAAGCGCGACAAGTCTTTTTGGATAATATCCAAGTATTTTCGGATTTCTTCCAACATATGTTATTTATCCGTCAGGCTACCTGCTTGGATCCCGCCTTTGAAGCAATTTTTCTCGAACATTTACAGGAAGAATTTGGACATGACAAATTGCTTGCTGCCCGTAAAATAAAACATAAAAGTCATGATGTGATTTTGCAGGCCACTTCCATGTGGTTTTGTCAGCAAATGTTCATTCTCGATAATTTAGAAAAAACCGCACTGGTGCATTTAGTATTAGAAGTCAGCGGTGCGTATTATCACAATTTAGCTAAAGACAAACTAGGGATTGATGTTGAATCTGACTACTATGAAATTCATACCCAAGTCGATGATATTCATGCCGAAATGGGTGAAAAACTGTTGCAAGGCCATCATCCCGAAGTATATAAGCGCTTACATAATGTGATCTTCAAAGGTTGGCATATGTTAGACGCCATGACACGTCGCGTTGCTGAGTTAGTTGCGCGAGTATAAATACTTCCCTCATCGCCATCTTAGGAGAGCGCATTATGACCGGAAAAAATTACCCAATCTCGCAAGTCTCTTCCCCAGAAAATGATGTTGCCGTTGTAGCTCGGGATGAGATTCCAGCCATTCATTCGATAGAACAAAATGGAGAAACCCATTATTTAGGTGAAGTCAGAGATTTTCAATGGCATGACACCTTAAAAGAGTTTTTTCCACCGTCCAGTGAATTTTCAATCAGTTGGGTTTGTCTGAAAAAAGATGAAATGCTGCCTAAACATACGCACCCGATTCAAACGATGATGGTGTTTTATCAGGGTTCAGGAGCGATGTTGGGGCAAAATCCCCGCTCTGTTCAAGAAGGAGATGTGGTGGTGGTACCAACCGGGAGTGAGCATGGCTTCATTGGTGGTCCCGAAGGGCTGTACGCATTTTCTATTCAGTTTGGTTCTGGGTTATATACCAATCCGCAGCAACCGCGGGTGTTATTCAGTGAAGGTCAAAAACAATTAGCGGTGCTAAAAAAATATAATGAGCAATGTGCGCGAAAATTTGTGCAACGACCATTCTTCACATTATTAAAAGACGGCAGCTTAGAAGATCCAAAAAAATTAGAAATATTTTTAAATTGCATGAATACTTGGCTGCGAATTATGGATGCGACCTGGTTTTCACGGCGTGATGATCAGTCAGATTTTTTTGATCCTGTTCTAGAATCTTTGGTTGATTGGTTCTCATATCAAATGCTGGTGCTGGATTATGCTGAGAAAGCCGTAATTATATATTGGGTGATTGAGCTGGCTAGCAGACAGTATCATGCGCTGGCTAAGGCATCAGTTTCCGCCGCTTTATATAAGAAATATTTTCATCAACACTTCACTCTGCATGCGAAATGCCAGCCTTTAGACGAAGTGTCCTTACATAATTTATCTCGCCACAGTTATCATCGACTCAAGGAAATTATCATTTTATCCTGGAATACATTAGAGGCTATGATCGATAGAGTTTTTGAGTTAACCAGTAGCATTCCTTCTCAAGGAGGTCATTATGACTGATCAGGAAAAAATTCAAAATATCATCATTGTAGGTGGTGGCAGCGCCGGTTGGATGTCGGCGGCTTTTTTGGCCAAGTCACTTAATTTTAATGCGAAAATCACTGTTATTGAGTCACCCTCAATTGGTCGCATCGGTGTCGGTGAAGCGACAGTTCCCACGATTAAAACTGACTTTTTTGATCGCCTGGGTATTCCCGAAGAAGAATGGATGGTTAAATGCCAGGCTACCTATAAATTAGGCGTTAAATTTCAGAACTGGAAAAAACCCGCGGAAGAGGGTGGAGATCATTACTATCATAATTTTGGTGAAATCCCCTCGATTGATGAAGTGCCTTTAACTCATGTATGGCTGAAAAAGCGTTTAGAAGAGAATTATGCCAAACCGATGGATTATTCTTGCTTTCATTCGTTGATAGCCTGTGATCTTAATAAATCACCGAAATTCATGGATGGCACAGTAATGCAACATTATGCCTATCATTTTGATGCGATGTTGGTGGCTGATTTCTTGAAGGATTGGTCTGTGGCGCGAGGGGTGATACATGTGTCAGATAGTTTACAGACGGCTGAACTAGATGAGCAGGGTAATATCAGCTGTGTGGTGAGTGAAAGCGGTGAAAAATATTATGCGGATCTATTTATTGATTGTTCTGGCTTTAGCGCATTTTTAATTGAGAAAATTTTAAAAGAGCCGATTGTTACTTTCGATGAAAGTCTGTTAACCGATAGAGCAGTAGCTATTAATATCCCAGAAAATTCTGCGGCTACCGGCATTCGTCCTTACACCTCAGCAACCGCTTTTAAGGCGGGATGGCTCTGGGAAATCCCTTTGTTCCATCGTTCGGGAAATGGCTATGTGTATTCCAGCCAATTTATCAGTGATGAGGAAGCAGAACGAGAAATACGTGAGTTTTTTGGCAAAAAAGCCGATAATCTGCCGGTACGTTTTGTTAAATTTCAGTCTCGCCGCCGACGTAATTCCTGGGTTAAAAACTGCGTTAGCATCGGCCTGGCCAGTAGCTTCTTGGAGCCTTTAGAATCGACAGGTATTTATTTTATATATGCGGCTTTATATCAGTTAGTGCGCAATTTCCCCAATAAGAATATCGCACCAGAATATCGCGATAAATTTAATCAGAAAATCCGTTACATGGTTGAAGACGTCAAAAACTTTATTGTCATGCACTTTAAAACAGCGAAACGACAGGATACGCCATTTTGGTTAGCAAATAAGCATGAGACCAAGGTGCCGGAATTTCTGCAGTTGATTTTAGCCCGACAGAAAGCTGGTATGCCTATACGCAAAAGCCATCAACCAGATAATCAATTATATAGCTCATTTGCTGCGCGATTTGAGAATTTTTGGACTAATAGTAGTTATCAGTGCATTTTATGTGGGGTAGATTATCTGCCAGAGTCTGGCTTGCCGCTGCTGAATTACCGCCCTGATATCATGGAAAAGGGTGAGCAAATATTTAAGCAAATAGAAAAAAAAGCCAAGTATTATGCCAAAAAATTACCAAGCCAATATGATTATTTACAGCATCTCTACAGTCAAGAAGTTAATGTTCAGCCAGCGAAAGCTAAAAAAGCAAAGGAAGTGCTCTAGTGCAGCATCCTTAATTTTTCCTCATATGAATTGAGAGGTTTGGGGACTGGTGCAACAACGAGGTCCCCGTCCTCCGCAACCCATGGGAACGGTCTTTAAACCCTGTGTGATGGAAAAAATAAATGGGCTAATACGGGCGCAAAGAAACCATAGAGAGCAAAGTCATACCATTCTAAAATGCTCCCTAAAATGCCTGGGATAATGAGTTTATGTGTTGAAAAGGGTTTTGATGATTTTGTCATGATAATATGCAACCTCATCGATCCGTTAAGTATTCACCGACAATTGCAATCCGACGAGATTGCCAGAAATATTCACCGTTCCTTGCGTGGCAATCCCAGTGTTAGGATCCACATTATTTATTGGTGCATTTACCGAAAACATATGGCCATAACTCGCTTGGACGGCAATAGATTTCGTAAATTTATAGGCAATTGAAGCGCCCAGAATCGTTTGATTAACGCCAGGTAATGCCAAAGTGCGATCATTGTCATTCGTAGGCGTTTGATCATAGGCAAATAGCGCGCCTAAAGTTATTTTCTGGGTCAGATCATAGTTGCTTCCTAAATCCACACGCCAGGTATTTTTATAATGCAAATTGACCAGATACGTGGGAGAAGGTCCGGCAACGTTATGTAGGACCACTTGCTGTAGAGTGTCCCATTGCGAGTAGTGAAGTTTAAATAACATCCGCCATTTTGCATTTAAAACCTGCATGATGCTGAAAGTGCTGGTCGCGGGTAAATCCAATGTGGTGGAAAAGGTATCGCTGCTCGGGAAACCGGTTACGCTGCTGGAGCCATTACTAAAATTTTGGTTAACTGCCGAAAAATAACTCAATCCTAAAATGGTGCCACGAAATAAATGATAAATGGCGCCGGCATGCCAACCATAGGCCCAATTAGTTGCGTGATCCGTAATGCCAATATCACTACCCGCGCCAAAAGGTGAGGTGGGGGTGGGTAAGGAAGGATATTGAGAATCTAGATCGATCACATAATACATGGCGTCTAAACCTGCACCCACTGCCAATTTAGATAAAGCGCCGGTGAATTGGTAGGCGATATTAGGTGCAATATCTCTGGATTGCATACCAGAATTAGTGATTGAATAACGGGCTGGAGAATTGTCCGGGAAGACAATGTCCGAACTGAAAGGCTTAGTAACGTCAACGCCAACAACCCATTGTGAAGATAGGCGTTTGGCAATGCGGCCATAGGGATAGTAGGTGTGATCGATGTTACTGGAAGTGCCGCTAGTGACTACATTATTATTCATCGGCGAAGGGTCGGGTACGACTACGATGCCATTGTAAACAACCTTGGGAGAAGGTGAAAAATATTCATTGCCAATAATGAGTTGAAAATCCTGCACCATGAAGGTTAATTCAGCCGGATTACTATAAGTAATCCCGGAAAAATCTTGAAAATTACTGGCCCGGGCAGTGGGAGTTAATGATAAAGTGAGGGTAATAATGGCAAGTTGTAAGAATTGTTTTTTGTGAAAATTTTTCATTGCGGTTCTTCCTTGGGTGGCTGTCATCCTGAGCAAAGACCTGTCATCCTTCGCTGGCGCTCAGGATGACAGCGATAGAGGAGTATTTATACCATAATACCCTCATCCACTTCCTGGCTAAATATCCCTTTTAACACATACTTTAATGGTTTTCCCATGCCATTTTTTGGCAAATCTTTAGTTAAAATAATTTTGGCAGGTAAAGTTTCAGCAGGCAAGCTGCTTTGTGTTTTCAGCCAATGCATAAATTGCTCAGCAGTTAAATTCGCGCCTGGCTTTAATACCGAATACAAAATCGGCACCTCACTCTTATGTAAGGCATCAGCAACACTAATTGCCGCCATCTCAGCGATCGCAGGATGTTCACCCGCAGCTTGCTCGAGTTCCAGAAGAGAAATGATTTTATCCCCATGCTGAATGAAATCTTCAGTGCGACCCAAAATAGTGAAATAGCCATCCATTTCCTGCTGCACCCAATCGCCAGTATTTAGCCAATCTGGCTGAACAAAAGCACTAGCATTGAGTGCTGGATTTTTGTAACCGATGACATTGGGTCCCTTCACGCACAAAACTCCCGCTTCCTCTGGGTTACAGTCGCGAACATATTGGCCGTTCGCATTTAATTTAACAACTTTTAACTGTTGGAAGGGTAAACGCAAACCCATGCTGCCATAATGTCGATCATTAGGTTCTACTGCGGGGTTAAAAGTACTGATTGACGTGACTTCAGTCTGTCCCCATAAGTTGGCAATTTTGACCCCGGTCTGGTCTTTAAATGCTTTATAGTCATAGGCTGGGACTGCACTTCCGGAAATAGCTTGGCGTAGGCTATTGATGTGAACGCCTGAAACGGGGATTTGGGTTAAGGCTTTATAAATGAAAGGTAGTGCTGTCGTTGAAGTACCTTGATATTTTTCAACAATCTTCCAAAAATTCGGTAGTACTTGTGGGTCCATCCAGCCCATTGGACTGGTGACCACAACTTGAGCGCCTTGACGGAAAGCAACTAAGCCGCTGACCATAGGTGCGCCGACGTGAAACATCGGTAATCCAGAAATGATCACGGAATTCTGTTCATACCCAACGAATAATCCCATAGCCCAGGCCATATACGCGGTGCCTTGATGATTAGCCGCAGCTAATTTAGGTGAATTGGTGGTACCGCTGGTATGAAAGTAAGAGCAAACATCCTCAGGATGGATTAGCTGCGGATCAAATTTCGGAGCCTCTGGCTGTTGTGCTAGCAGCTGATGAAAATTAAAAATATTTTGCTGGGGATTTTCATTGCCTGCTATGACGATAATTTTTTCTAGCTGCGGGCAGAGATGACGAATTTTTAAAATAGTGCTCCACAGTTCAGGATGAATGTGTTCGCCCATGGTAATGAGTACTTTGCTTTCAGCGTTTTGTAATAATTCTGTGATTTGCTGTGGAGGTAGCATGGGGCAAATTGGATTCGCTATTCCAACTGCTTGAGCAGCTAATAAAATGAAATAATTTTCCGCGATATTAGGTAAAATATACGATACTGCATCGCCTTTTTTTACACCGAGGTCAAGCAGCAGATTGGCTGTTTGATTCACTTTGGCGAATAATTCTCTGTAAGTATATTCGGCAGGGACAAGTGATGAACTCAGATCCGCCAAGGGATTTCCGAAGGGTAGAAAGGTTAATGCAGTGCGGTCTGCATAGTGCTTGGCTGCCTTACTGATGATTGCATAGGTGGTTGTTTCATCTTTTAAATAATCCGCTAAGGATGTTTGTTCAATAACAAGCACATCAGCCAAACTTTTAATGTTTAATTTTTCCATAATAAACTCCTTAATTTTTCCTCTCTTCCACTTGCGGGAGAGGGGAATGGCTTATTCCTGAATACCGCTAACAAGAGCAGAAGGAATTAAACTAAGCCATTCCTCATACCTTGAATTCTCACCATGAACTGCCTTGGCATAAGCTTCTTGCAATTTCTTGGTGATAGGCCCTCTTTTGCCCTGGGCAATGATGCGATGATCAATTTCTCGAATCGGCGTGATTTCCACTGCTGTTCCTGTGAAAAACGCTTCATCAGCGATATATATCTCATCACGGGTAATAGATTTTTCAACTACGGTTAGTCCTAAATCTTTGGCTAGAACTAACACAGTATCACGGGTAATGCCTTCGATAATTGACGTTAACTCTGGAGTATACAGCACACCATCACGCACTAAGAAAATATGAGCGCCACTGCCTTCTGCTACACAACCTTCCTGATCTAAAAGTAAGGCCTCATCAGCACCACAGGCAAGTGCTTCCTGCATGGCTAGAATCGAATTCATATAATTGCCATTGGCTTTGGCTTTGGTAAAAACGCTATTGACATGGTTATGTGAAAAGCTAGAAGTGTGAACTTTAATCCCGTCCACTAATTTTTCCGCACCACCATAAGCACCCTGCCATTCGACTGCGGCGATCATGACGTGGGTGCTTAAAGGATGAGTCACCAAACCTAAATGCTCCCCACCATAAAAAACGAAAGGACGGATATAACCATTACTCAGTTGATTTTTAGCAATGATTTCACACTGCACCTGATTTAGAGTTTGCTTATCATAGGGAATTTTCATGTTCAGAATATGAGCTGAACGAAATAGGCGATCGGTATGCGCGGCTAAACGAAAAATAGCCGCACCCTGCGGTGTGGAATAGCAGCGCAGACCTTCAAACACACCAATGCCATAGTGATGAGATAAAACATGAGTATTAGCTTGCTGCCATGGAATATATTGTCCGTCCAGCCAAATAAATTTCGCGTTTAACTGCATCGCTTTAAACTCCATGCACTAAATAGGCTACTCGATCTACCATGGCGGTTAACATATTCCAAGCATCATCCATAACCGTCTGTAAACGTCGATAGACTTTAGAATTATACCCTGATAAAAGCTTCACTCCCATGGCTACATGTTGGACATCTACTTCATGCGCTTCAAAGTATGCATCATTAAGATATTTCACTAGATGCGGCTTAGCGATTTGATGATATTCATCGCTCGCCGATTCTATGACCAGATGGATGATGACCGCTTTTTCTAGGTTGTCTAGCACAAACATTTGATGCAAGAACCAGGTGGTTATTGCTGTCATCAGCGCATCTCTAAATCCAGTTTTGCTATCTGGTCGGGCATTATATAAATCATCGTGCCCGACCTCTTCCTGTAAATGTTTTAAAAAAACGGAGCGGAATTCGGGATCGTGACAGGTTCCTTGTCGGGCAAATAGTAATGTTTGATTGCCTTCAGTCCATATTTGCATACTATTCAAAAAAATTTGACGTTTGTTGATATCGGCCAATGTTCCGTCTTGAATAAGAGTAAATAATGGTCGCTGCTTAAAAGCCTGTAAGCGTTGTTGATTGTAATTAAGCAGCATTTCCAGGGTAAATTCTTGGTTAAATGCAGATTTACGTTTATGGCCTGAACTCTTGCTGGATGGGCTACTAGGTTTTTTAGAAACTACTAGAGTTGAATCATGCATGACCTTCTCCTGAATAGATTGAATGGTTAGATTTGGAGCCTGGTGCTGAGGTTGGGGTTCTCTTTTAATAGCGCAATTAAATGTTTTTCATCCAAGGGGTGACAGAAATAATACCCTTGCATTTCGTCACAATGATATTTTTTCAAAAACTCCATTTGTTCTAGCGTTTCCACGCCTTCAGCAACCACAGTTAACCCTAAGATATGTGCCATGGCAATGATGGTCTGAGCAATGGCAGCATCGTTAGGATTGTCGATCACCCCATCGATAAAAGATTTATCAATTTTCAGCTTATCGAGAGGGAATTGTTTTAAGTAACCTAAATTTGAATAACCTGTGCCAAAATCATCAATGACTAATTTTATATTTTTACTCTTTAATTGATTGAGGGTGGCAAGAATTTTACTACTATCTTCAATCAGAATGCTTTCAGTTAATTCTAATTCTAAGAGTTCAGGAGGAATCTGAGATTTTTCTAATATATTGTTGATAATCTCTATGAAATTATTGCGTTTCAGTTGTTGACTGGAAATGTTTAAAGCAATGGTTAAAGGATGAGGAAAGTCACTCTGCAAAATTTTATGTTTGATGCAAGCTGTTTCAAGAACCCATTCACCGATAGGAATGATAAGTCCGGAGTCTTCTGCAATCGGAATAAAATCAGTGGGGCTAATCATGCCTTTCAATGGATGTTTCCAGCGTAATAAAACTTCAACGCCGATTATTTGGCCGCTATCTAAATTAACAATAGGTTGATAATATAATTCAAATTGATCTTTTGCTAATGCAATATGTAAATCATTCTCAAGCTCCAATCGTCTGGAAATTTCAGTGTTCATTTCTGCGGTATAAAACTGAAAATTATCGCGACCTAATTCTTTAGCTCTGTACATGGCGATATCGGCATTTTTTGTTAATGTTTCGATATCAGTGCCGTTATCGGGGTAAAAACTGACACCAATACTCGCGGTGATATTGATAGTGCGTTTCTTTATTTGAATAGGATGGGCAATCTGCTCAAGAACTCTCCTTAGCAGAGGAATGATTTCAAATTGATTTTCTAATAAGCAGATGAGGACAAACTCGTCACCACCCAAACGGGCAACTGTATCGATTTCACGCATGCAACTGGATAAATTTTCGGCAACTATTTTCAATAAATCATCGCCAAGAGCATGACCTAAGCCATCATTTACGAGTTTGAAACGATCTAAATCTAAGAAACAGATAGCAACTAGTTGATTCTTACGCTTTGCGTTAAACAATGTCTGTTGCAATCGGTCTTGTAGTAGGGAACGATTGGGAAGTTCTGTTAAGGAATCATGGGTGGCTTGGTGAGCTAGTTTTTCCTCCATTATTTTTTGCTGGGTTATATCATTGACGATCCATACAAAATGCGTGACTTCTTCCTGTTCATTTCGGACAGGGGCTATGTTAATTTCTATCCAATACTGTTTATTGTAATCATTGTGGTTGGAGATAATAATTTTATCTTCCCGCTGTTCTCTTAATGTCAGGCGAATTTTTTCAACAGCGGCTTGTTGATCCGATGCATTTAGCCAAAAGAAGCAATTTTGCCCAATGGAATTCTCAATAGTTTGATGGGTAATTTTTAGAAAAGCAGGGTTAACATAGAGTATATTATAGTCAGGCATATTGCCGATGATGACCACTCCATGGGTGCTTGCCTCGATGGCTCTTTCTCTTAAGTGTAGTTCTTGGTCTTTCTTCCTGCGCTCTGTAACGTCTCTAAAACTCCAGACTCGACCAATGATCTGCTCTCCGGCCAGATGAGGCTGTGAATAACGTTCAAAAATTCTACCATCTTTAAAATGCATGTCACCCATGTCGCCTTTGATGTTGGGATCATCATAGCAACGCGTAATCAGATTGAAAAGTTCCTGGGGATCTTCGACTTGATCGAGGAAATATTGCAGGCCTTTTTGCTCATCATGTTCCGCCAACACTGAAGCAGGAATCCGAAACATCTCCATGAATTTTTGATTCCAGTTAACCAGCTTCCCTTCACGACTAATCATTAAAATACCATCAGCCGTGGATTCTAGCGTTGCCTTCACTTGCGATAGGGTTTTTTCGAGATCATCAATTCTTTGCTCAGCTTCACGCTCGGTTTCCAGCGCATCTGGATTGGCTTTTTCTTTCCAGTCGTAAAGATGTTGTTGGTAGAGATGCTTGTAGAATCTGGATTCGTTAATGCTAAGATTTTTTTCCTTCAGGACTTCGCGCAGCGTATCGAGATTAGTAACCTTTTTCTGCGACATCAACGTTTTTATGGCAGATTCAAGATCTTTGTCACTTGCTTCTTTCCTTGGCATAGCTTTCTCCATGGATTGCGGTTTAATTCCTTCCCATTTGCAATCGGAAACGTCTGTCCGCGTGAATGTTGCGATCTGCGAGCCAACATAGGACATTAAGGCATTCTATATCATTTTCCATGAGACGTCATGATAATAAAATTGTTGATAATCAAATAGTTAGCTTGATATGCGATAGGTGTTCGGTTAATATAGGGAGTGCTAGAGTGTTTTTGCCCTCAAGAATCCCACCCCATGCCACGGGGCGAGAAAGTGGGGGAGCACTTGACAACCCAGCCTAAGGGGTTTTGATAGGCAGCACTTTTACTTGCTCAGGATGATTCAAGATGCCTCTAATCATCAAAAAGCTGCACCAATTCCTTATCCATCTTTTTCTGCAGATATATTTCCTCTCTATAAATGGAAATATCCCGAGGGGCATCAATACCTAATTTGACTTGTGAGTAGTTGATATTTAGAACTACGACTTGGATACCTTCGCCTATTCTTATTAATTCGCCAGTCCTTCTGGTTAATATAAGCATATTTTTTCTCCCTAAATATAATTTTTAGAATAAGATATATTTTAATATTTGAACTTTTATTGCGTAGATAATTACTTAGTTATTATGAAAAAATTCGTACATTTTTATTTAAGACAAAGTAACACAGCGAGTGCAGGACTTTGAAATGGGCTGCAAAGAGTGAAATTTCATAAGTAGATTAGTCAAAGACTTAGACTTAAATTGGGCAACTAAGGAAGAGGTAAAGAGAATAGGGCCGAATGTGGTTAATTTTGGTTTTATGATTGATAAACATCTATTTGACATGTGTTCGCTCCTTGTATATGTCGATAATCCTAGTTTTATATTGAGTTGCCTTCTATTAGTTTTAGACCCTAGGCCATGTTATTCTTAGGCTATGGAAATTTCTAATTCACAAACCAGATCATTTTTGTTCCGATAATCTGAACATATATGTTCAGCGCTGTCAAGTATGGGATGAAATAAAATATATGTCAAGTATTGCTTTTGCGGGCCAACCAACCTCTTTACTTAGTGAGGTGTTGGCTAAATTAATGAAGTTAAATGGCGGACTTAGCGGATCTGAGTTAGCTGATTTGGTGGGTCTGCCTAGCCAGACCATCAATAGGCTGCTTTCGGGATTCGTAAAAGATCCGCGTGCTTCTACAATGATGCAGGTGGCAGATTACTTCGGTATAACCATTGATCAGTTGTTAGGCAAACAGCCTTTGCCACAGGAACTTTTAGGTATTGAAGATGAAGTGTTGCCTTCCATAGTGCTCCCGCTTTTTTCAGTAAAGGAAGCGGCAATGCCTCATAACAATGCAGCTTTGTCGAATGACTGGTTCCGTTGGCCTAAAAGTACTCTCTCATCAGGAAAAGACAATTTTGCCATTAGAGTATCAGGAAGAGAATTTGAACCAGCATTTTCTAATGGAACTGTGCTGATTATTGATCCTAACCTGGAAGTGGAAAGCGAAGACTTCGTCTTGGTCAAATTTCAAGATAATGAAGCAGCAACAATAAAAAAAATATTACTAGACCAGCCAGAAAACTATTTTTTACCTATTCGCGACGGGTTGAATATTATTCCCTGTCAGCAAATTGCACATAAAATCCTGGGTGTAGTTATTGAGGCTCACGTAGATCTCAGAAAAAAATAAAAAAATTAGGACATGGTGATGCGACGCGACAATTCTGATTATCTGATCAAGATAATTTCTTTCTATGAAGAAAAAACAAATAAATTAATGGTTAAATATCAATATTGTAATAAAAGAGTGGTAGATGTGATCAGTCTGGAGGATTTTTTAAATTCACCCCTCGTATATGTTATCCACCCACTCCAGCTGTATTATCTAGGATTTGATTCCTCAACTTTTATATCCAGAAGAAAAAATAACCCCGGCAATGGGGATCCTGATGGGCCACCTAATAAAGGTGGTCGATTTAAGAGAATCTTTATCCATGGATAGAGTATTTTACGATCCCGATACCATTAATTTACAGTTCAAATATTATCAATGGTTAGTAGGATTGTTCATAATTTTTTACATTCTTACTAATGTGCTGGCCGTTAAAGTCTGTCATTTTTTTATATTTACATTTTTGGCCGGTATAATTACCTATCCGTTTTCCTATTGTATTTGCGATATTGTGACTGAAGTTTATGGATTCCAGCGGGCAAGACAATTGGTTTATTTTGGTGTGTTTTGTTCCTATCTGTTTATTGTCTGTATAAAATTTGCTGATAGCTTGCCCGCAGAAAATTCCTGGCATTTAGAGAATTCCTTTCATGATATCTTGAATTCGGCGATGCCACGTATCATGCTTGCATCCACCATTGCGACTATTGTCGGTGACCTGGTGAACTGCAAGCTGATTGCGAAGTTGAAAATAAGATTAAACAAATGGATGTGGTTTCGATTTGTCAGCTCGACAGCCATCGGTACTATAGTCGATAACACCACATTCACCATGCTGGCATTTTGGGGGACCAAGCCCATCGAGTGGATATTGATATTATTGCTCAACCAATATTGCCTTAAATTATCTTATTTAGCATTGCTCTCGCCTTTGTCAGTGCGAATAAGCCGGTTTCTCAAAAAGGCTGAAAAGTCTGATATCTATGATAGTCGCACCAATTTCTCGCCGTTTAATTTAAAAATTGCTTATACTAAGGACGATAATTATTATGGCAGAAAATTTGGCAAGGATGATCGATAAATTTTATCATGAATAATTTCTTATAAATTCACATTCCTCTGTTTTTTCTCCGGTTTCTGAATGATCACTGGATAAACAAGATGAATATTTGAAAGTTGCGCTGAAATCTGTATCTAATAATCCAAAAGCTTCAGGTTGACCTACTCTCGATGCAAAGGCAGCTTTTCCAGCAGAAGACATAATTGGTGCGAATTGAGTCGATGTGGTTGATGTAAATTTTGTGCAAGGCCCGGAAGTTGTTTCTTTAGTGATAATGTTACTGCCGTTTGAGGCAGGTACAAAAACAGCCTTATGTTGTTTATTGGAAAGGTGCTCATTATTAGGAGGCACTTCATAAGTTTCGCTATGTTGATGGTATTGTCTTATATTAGTAATCAGATTGGCGCAGCCTTGGTAGAGTGTGTCAAGAACAGTGAAAAAACCGGCTTTTAAGGTTCTTAAAAGTGGGTTTGAAGAGGGTTGGGATCTTTCTACTGGTGCTTCATCTTCATCTATATAGCTACGATGACCATCCTCCTTGTCCACTTCGATGGTGTTTTTTGCCGCCGAGATAGAACAGAAGACAGGTCTTTCGCCAGTGAAAATTTTATCAGCCAATTTTTGAGCAAAAGAACTACTGGCAATTTTGCCATCAGGAAATAATTTAGGGGTCCCACCTTGACAAGCTATCAATGAGATTTTGAGATGATTTTTGTCTAAAAGCTCTTGGGGAGGGGCGCTGGATGTTGATTTTTGCTCAGGAAGTGATTTCATTTCACCCATAGCTTCCCGAGGATTAATTAATTGTACTACTGCTGCCACTTTCTCTACATTGAAATTTTGGCGATCATTTAGCGAGCTGGGATTATTTGGCCAATTGAAGTGTTTGTTGAGCCAGGTTAAAAATCTTTTCCAAAGCTTATTGCTGTTATAAGCTGGCCCGCTTTGCAAAAAATCTGAACCGGCACTGCAGTGGCCAAAAATTTTAACTTTACTTTTTCTAGTAAGATGCTTTAAGGGTTCAAATTTTGCGTTATCCGGATTTTTTAGTCGATCGCCTTCAAAATCATTCGAATTAACATACACATATTTGGCCGGCCTGTTTCCAGCATCTCCAGAGTCCAATATATGTCTCTCATCTGAAGGGAGTGACTTTTCATCCGGAGAGAAAAGAACAATATAAACGACCTGGTCATACTTGCTCTGTTTTGATCGAGGTCGTATGGTTTTTTCTTCATGTGTTTTCATGACAGTCATAATGTCTTTTCCAGTAAGTTGGAAATTCAAAATTGTATTTTTAAGAGCGATACATCTATCAAGAGCGATACATCTATATTATAATTTCAGAATATTAAGAAAGAATTAAATTGGCTTTTTATCACTCACGACCAGGCTCTTCACAATGACGGCTGTGGGAGGTTTATTTTTTTGTCTGGGTTGGGTGCAGTTTGGCTGGTATTGTTGAGAATTTGCTTTTACAATACGTAGATGAAATTTTTCAAAACAAGGAGAAGTAATGAACACTTCACAACAAGGCAATAGTCCCTTCGATCTCGAAGCCATTAAAAAAGATGCTAAGCAATCTCTTGATAAAGGAGCGGTCACCAAGGATTATCCTCTTGATATAAACCAGGCTTGTAAATTGCTTAACGACGCGTTAGCTACTGAGATCATGTGTGTGCTCAGATATCGCCATCATCAAATTATCGCTAAAGGGATAGATTCTATCCAAGTGGCCGCAGAGTTTGAGGAGCATGCTTTAGAAGAGCAAAATCATATGCTCATGATTGCGGAGCGAATTAATCAGCTGGGCGGCAACCCTGATTTTAATCCCGCCACTATAGCGCAGCGTACGGCTACGGAATATGGCAGTGGCGATGACTTGGTGACCTTAATCCGCGAGGATTTAGTTGCAGAGCGGATTGCAATCAGCGTTTATCGCCACATGATTGAATGGTTTGGCTTGGCTGATCCTACCACTCGCCGCATGTTAGAATTCATTTTGGAACAAGAAGAAGAGCACGCCAACGACTTGTCGGATTTGTTAGCAAGGCAGGGGAAATAATAATTATTCAGTTTTTCCCGTCTATAATGCCGCGCCATTCTTGCATACCCTCTCTTCATCTTTCATAGCCAGTCATTCTCCGCGAAAGCGGAGGATGATGAAAGCTTATCTTTAAGGAGAATACATATGAAAATCACGGTCATTGGTCTTGGAAAAATGGGCTCAGTTTTAGTCAAAAGATTATTGCAGGCAAATTTTCAAGTGACTGTCTTCAACAGAACCGCTGAAAAAATGCAAGCATCAATTCAAGCTGGCGCCAGTGGAGCAGCTACGTTAAAAGACGCGGTAGAGAATGCTGAAGTTGTGATTACCAGTTTGTTTGATGATAGCGTAGTCTCGCAAGTTGTGGCTGGTTTCGTCGACTTTCTGCCCGCCGGTGCAATTCATATCGGCACGTCGACAATTTTGCCCGAAACTTCAAAAAAGCTTTTTGATTTACACCAGAGCAAGGGCAGCATTTATCTGGCAGGCAATGTTTTGGGTGTGCCGAAAGCAGCAGAAAGAGGCGAGTTAACTTCCATCGTTGCTGGTGATAAGGCTGCAATTGAACAATGCCAGTCAATATTTATGGCCTATTCGACAAAACTAATTGTTGCAGGAGTCCATCCATATCAGGCGAATGTCGTTAAGATTTGCATGAATTACATGTTGGCAACTGCCATCGAAGCAATGGGTGAACTTTATACTTTCGCTGAAAAAAACGCAGTGGACTTGGAGCTAATTAATAGTATGTTCCATTCAATTTTTGGCCACCCAGCATTCAAACTCTATGTCGATAAAATTAAAGATCGCGATTTTTCCAACGTCAATTTTGATTTAAAAGGTGGCTTCAAAGATATCAGTTTATTCCAGCAGGCATTTGCTAATGTCTTCGTTGTGCCTGATATCATTAATGTTATCAAAGACAAATTTGTTATCGCCATGGCGCACAATATGCAAGACAAAGATTGGAGTGCCGTCACTGAAATAACTCGGAAACAGGCTAATATCGTTTAACTTCCTATATCCTCACGATACTCTAATATATCACCTGGCTGACACTGCAAGTAGTCGCAAATGGCGTTTAAAGTACTCAGGCGAATCGCTTTTGCCTTGCCGGTTTTTAAAATTGATAAATTCTGCTCAGTTATCCCAATCGCTTCAGCCAATTCTTTAGAGCGGATTTTTCTTTTTGCCAGCATGACATCTACATTGATAATAATCATAACTATATCCTCAAATGTCAGTGCTAAATAGTTAATTGCTGTTCTTCACGTAAACGGCAACCCTCGGCCATAATCCATGAAATTAAAATAATTAAAAAAGCGGTTAATATCACGGTAATATTGAGTCCCTGAATAGTAAGAATTATATAGCGGTGCCCATGAGGATTACCCCAAGTTAAGATAAAGCTCAGAATGCCATTGCTGATTATCGAGGCTATTTGCACTAGTAACATGAAATAACCGATTTTTTTGATGTAGTTCACATTGAGTGCAGAAAATATTTCTCCCCCTGCATAGAGTTTAAATAGTCTAATTAAATAGTACAGTATGAATTCGATCATGATTAATGGAATTGCGCCGACCAAAAAGCCATAGATTTTTGTTGAAATACTTAATGGATGAAGAACTATTACTCCCTTGGGTACAACAGAAACAATAAATCCAAATTTCCCTGAGACATCGATAGCCTGCGGGGCATGAACCCAAGCCAAGATATGCACGATCGGCACCGCGACCAGAAGTATTTGAAACAAAGTGCGAAAAATCAGACTGACTTTTTGAATTCTAATTTGAGTAGCTGTCATTTTATTCTCCGAATAGGGGATGTTTTATAAGTTGAGTTCAGAATAATTTAATTCATTAATTATTGTTTGTCAATAATAAATATCCGAATAATAATCTTTTATTCATAGAAAATTTCAATAAATTCTTTAAAGATTTCTACATTAATCCCTCAGTATTTAAATTTAAAGACTGATCTTCCTAGGCGAGATTAGCGCTTCCTTTCTCCTATTGCAAAACCCTCATGGAACCTTAAGAATTTATTAATTAAATGTAAATTAATCCATGAATAAATTTCTGGAACATTCCCGCTCCCCGCCGATTTTCACCTATATAATTCTTAAAAACACATAAGAAACACATAATACTGACTTAATATTCATAAGTTATTATGGATTTATTAAGAAAAAAGTTAAATCGATCGCATTATAAAAAATACTATATATTAGTAATTTTAGCGTTTAAGCAAGGAGGTGTGGATTTGAATTATTAAATATTAAGAGATTAGGGCGGAGTGAAAAATGACACAGCAATTAACCCAAGCAGCAACTGCCGGAGTTAACTTAGTAGTAAGTTATTTCCTTGAGGTAGATAGACTAGAGACGCTTCGTGAAAAGGGTGGTTACCAGGAAAAATTTGCAAGATTAGCGTCATCTGAAAGCACAGAAGATCAATCAAGCGCGGCATATGATGAAATTCAAAAGCAGGAGTGGATAAGCAGTACAGCTAAGCTTGCTGGGCGCAGTATAGGCGCGGAACTGCAAAGATTATCAGACGCAAAAAAAATAGCGTCAGATCAATTACCGCGACAGACTGTGGTGATGAAACATATGAGCGCGTTATATGAAAATTTACACAAAAAACCTGGTCTGTTTGAAGCTTATAAACTGTTTTGTCGCACATGGAAGCAAGCGGTTAAGGACGGTGATTTTGACAAATTTAGCGGCGAACTAAGCAGGCTAGCCACGATGCTTTTAAAAGCAGCAGTTCCAGCAGTTGCTTCAGGACCTCTGGCGGCAATTCCGGCAGCTGTGAGCGTGGGATTCTTGGTGGCGAATACAGTTGCAGCAAAATGGGTAGACCATAAGGATGAAAAATTGAAGGTAGGAATAAAGGCATCCGGAGATGAAACAGCCTCTTTACTGCAAGACAGTTTAAGTAATTTTATTCTGTTGCAAGCTGAGCTCCCTGAAAATAAAGGATATGAAAAATTTTTAAAGAGCGCTGCTGAAGCTGTTAAACGTGCAAGAGATCCAATGGTATGTCGGGATATTCAAAGTAGTGTCATTAGCGTATTGGACCATGCTATAGGAGAAAAACTGGGTGTTCATAAAGACAATGTTTGGAATTTAAAACAACAAATTAAGCAGATTCAAGTGGATCTTGCGACAGCTCGAATACATGAAAAATACGCGACGTATTATGCATCAAGCAGTTCTACTGGGGCAATATCTGGAATCGACCATATAGATAAGATGAAGAAGCGCGGCGATATGCTCGGACTATATAAAGAGGTGTTGGCTAAGGGCTCTTATATAAAATTTTTAGAAGCAAGGCAAGAGGTTCTTGTAGGTTTGATTCAGGGAGTTAAGCCTGATTATACACCTCCAGTGGTTAAAACGGGAACAAGTCATAAAGGGCATGCAGAAGTCACGGGTCTTCATAAAACCAAAGAATTGACTCTAAAGGAGAGGCTTGATCGTTTAAGTGCCAGGTCTAAACATCTGGGTGCTTCAGCGCCGGAGCAAGTTAAAGAAGATTCAAAAGCTAAAAGCAGCGTTGAAGATGTTGAAGATATAGAAGAAGCCGATGATTTGGCCTTCGCTTTGGATTTTGATGTTGCTAAATATGAAGCTTCCATTGCTAAATTTCAGCCTGCTGCTGAAAATAGTTCTAACACTCATAAGTCAAAAGGTGCTAGAAACAAAAATAACAAGAATTATGCAAAATTAAATAATAAGGAAAAAGAAGATAAGGTGACGGGGAGTTCGTCAAATTCTTTTCATTCAGGGTTGCGAGTAAGCGTTGATGATCAGAGGAAGCCTGATGAGGAAACAGCTATAACTCCAACAAGCAATTTAAATGAAGGACCGATTTCTCCTACTTCTTCTAATTCAAGCGGAGCTGAAGCTGGTAGTAATCGACGTCATTCATATTCTGACCAGCCTGTTACAATCCATAAGAGAACGCCACAATCGCCTTCAGAAGTTAATTCGACCGCAACTACTGTATCACGCGGGAGCAATTCAAGGAGCGGCATACCATCTTCTCCAGGCTCCTCCAATCTTTTGAGTCCACGAAGCCAAGGTGATGTCTCAGATAATGAGGATGAAAACCAGCCAAAGCCAGGTACTTACTTAAATGTAAATTTAAACCAAGAGAATGAGGAAAAGAAAAATGGGCAACCTTCAAAATATCTAAATGGAATCGCTTTTTTTCAGGCCAAACCTAAAATTAACGGTAAAGTTGTTACACTAGAAGAACAGAATATGATCGCAGCAATGGCTTCTAGAAGAGGGATAGGGGAGGATGAAGCAAAGAAATATAGAATACCTGCTGGACCGGTAGGCTTCATAACCCCTGTTTATGAAGATCAGACAACTTTTGATAAGGTGCGGGTCGGAGCCGTTATGATTGTGGATGTGGCTACTGTTCTAGCCGGCGCTTATTTCGCTTTGGATTTCTATATGCAGGGCAATATCGAAGCTGCTATTGGAACAGCTGTAGGCGCAGCGATTCTAACAGGATTAATTACATATCTTGGAACTCCGTCGTCTCATGTTAAACATACGGTTGATGATCTAAATGCAACTCTTGCGGAATATCGAGACCAGGTGGCTCAAAAGCCAGATTTACAAAGAGGTAAAGGAGCGTCGGATATCGTCGGCGTTATTCTGGATGGGGGGTATCAATCATCTCGGCCGACAGGCGTTAGTTAAGGCAAGTGGCTCTGGCCTTTAATGACGAAGATATTGAGTATGTATACTGTGTCATTAGAAGGTAATGCCGAGGAGTGAATTTACTTGTTATATCTAACTTTCCTGGATCCTCCGCTTTTGCGGAGGATGACAGCTAATTTAGAAAACGCTATCCTGATTTGCCATTTCAATCAGGAGAAAAAATTATTTCTAATTATACCCCACCGAACGATGCACCCCCCACGCAATTTTTCCCTGTAATTAAAGGCCAGAATGCCCTAGTCACTGGCGCCAGCAAAGGCCTGGGTCAAGGAATAGCAATAGGCTTGGCGCGAGCTGGGGCTAATGTCCTGATTAATTACCTGAATGATGAGGCAGGTGCGCTGGCGACGAAAGAAATCATCGAAAGCTACGGCGCTAAAGCTCTAGTGTTCAAAGCCGATGTCGCCAAAGAGGATGAAGTCCAAACTCTGTTTGAAACAGCGGTAGATGCATTCGGTCGCATTGATATTGTTATTCCAAACTCAGGAATTCAGCTCAATGCACCCGTTGAAACCATGACCCTGCAGCAATGGCATGGCGTCCTTAACGTAAATCTCGATGGCATGTTTCTTTGCGCGCGGGAAGCAGTTCGAATTTTTAAACGCCAAGGCATTGATCGGGCGATTTCCTATGCTTCGGGTAAATTAATTTTTATGAGTTCCGTCCACGATATAATTCCTTGGGCTGGTCATGCTAATTATGCGGCAGCGAAGGGTGGGCTGATGCTGTTTATGAAAAGCTTCGCTCAGGAAGTTGCACATTTAAAGATTCGGGTTAATGCTATTTCACCTGGCGCAATTCGTACCCCCATGAATGTCGAAAAACTGACTTCACCAGAAATATTTGCACAGCAATTGCTAAAACTGATTCCCTGCCAGCGCATTGGTGAGCCGGAAGATGTGGCTCAGGCTGTGGTTTGGCTGGCTTCAGATCAATCCGACTATGTGCATGGCACGACCATTTATATTGATGGCGGCATGACCTTGGACCCGGAGTTTATTGCGGCGGGATGATTGCTTTCTTTATTTCTTCAGCAGTCAGGCACAGAGGTAATAAAGGCAACATCGAAGCTTCAGTGATATAGTATTGACAGCTATTCCGAATATTCTCACGATAAAACGCTCCACCATAGCCGACGAAACGCGTCACCAAATCCTGGGTAGAAAGATCATTTAATCCATCACCCACATACATAAGCCGCGGATGTTGTTCCAGCAGTTGTTGGACGATACTGCGCTTACCTTCAGCAAATACCAGCGGTGAATGTCGATCAAAATCAAGATAATTACCTTCCTCATCGAAATAAATATTCACCGCAAACACCTGCGTTGCGGGTAAATTTAACAGCGCGGCAAAACCTGCCACGGCTGGATATAACCCCGCAGAAACCACATAAATCTTTTTGCCTAGCTTGCTCAGCACTCGCAATACCGCTAATAAATCCGGTGTTTTCTGTTGAAAATATTGATCCGCCAAAGCTTCGACCTGCGATCGGGTCGGTAATACTAGATCCAAGCGTTGCTGATACAATTGCGGATTGATCCCGCTGCGACCCATAGCCTCGGCAGTTAATTGCCTGACTTGCGCACCGACGCCATTGGCCTCGGCTAATTCATCAATCCCTTCAATATGGCTTAGTGTGCCGTCGCAATCAAACACAATAGCATCGAGGGGAGTTAACAGTGCTTGCTTATTTTCTTTCATCAATAATTCCAGTTTTATTGAATGCTGACTTAATCACTTCAGTAAGCGATGAATCTGACTGATTAAATAAAAGGGAATAGACAGTAATGTATAGTTAATAGCTTCACCCGCATAACCTTTGACTATAATGGGCATTTTGCTGGGAATCTCTGAATTGACACGTATGGCCATTTCTAATTTCTTTAATCCCATCAACATATGTAGTGATTTCAGACTACCGGTACTACCTGCTTTTACCTCAATTGGAATCACTTGACTCGCGTGCTGTATCACATAATCCACTTCGGCATTGGCATTTTTTTCCATTCGTTGCCAATAATATAATGCGGGTTCGATGTAAAAGGAGTTGAGAGTTCTAAGTAATTGGCCTGCAACTTGTTCAGCAATGGCGCCATTATTGACTAGTGTCAATTCATTGACTGTGCTTACTTGGTCGTAGTTCAACCCTAATGCTGCACAGACTAAACCAATATCCAGAAAGATTTCTTTAAAAAATTTCTCATTCATATCAGCCGCTAAAGGTACACCATTAGCACCACAGCTCATAATAGGATGACAAATTCGTGCTTTATGCAATAAATCTAAAATGTGTTTCACTGCTGAAGTTGGCAGTGCTGGATTAATGCGGCTACAGACAAATTTTTGGCCCAGCATTTTCGGTATTGCCATCATGACCTCGTCTAGTTTATTGACTAAAACACGACCGCGGTATTTAAAGAAATCTTCTCGGTAGGTAGCCAGCAAGTCGTAATGTATCTGATTCACTTTGCTCAGTGAACGTTCAATAATCCAATTTGCCACAGCTGCTGGCAAACCACCGATAATTATATATTCCTTGAATAGAGTCATTAGTTGATGGTGTAGGGCAATGGGGATAGTTTTATTAAAGTCATAAACGGTTAAATAATTGTAAAGATTCTTCTGGTCTTGAGCTAAAAGGAACTCATCAAAGGATAAGGGTTCTAAATACAGGTAACTGACTCGTCCAACGGGCATGCTGAATGTATGTTCGGCCAGAATGAAATCTAATAATGAACCCGTTGCAATAACGGCCAGTTCGGGCAAATCTTCTGCAAACCAGCGCAGCTTGCTGAATAACTCAGGGGCGGCTTGTATCTCATCGATAAGTAGCAGGCATTGCGCCGGATCTATGGTCAGGTTATATGCTGCACTTAGGTTAAGCAAAATCTGCTGAGGGTCATTTGATGTAAACAAGCTGGCGAGTTCTGGCTGTTTTTCTAGATTTAATTCAATCAGCTGCAGCTTCGCTGTTGCTGCCAATTGTCGGGCCAGCCAGGTTTTCCCCACTTGTCGAGCACCACGGATTACTAAAGGCTTGCGATCACTAGAAGTGAACCATTTATGTAAAAATGACAGAGACGACCTTTGCATAGGATAGCCTACCCTTAAAATAACCAGAATTAATCATATTATAGGGCTATTTGCGAGCTTACTCAATAAAAGAGTAGGCTCTTTCTGGTCTTTCTAACCAAAAGAGCATGCTCTTTTATTAAGTTGCTCATCAAAAGAGGGGGCTCTTTTATGGAGTTACTCACTTAAATAGCAGGATTATTTTTTATTTAGCTAAACATCGCACCTGAATAACCCCTTGAATGGCGCTAATTTCCTTAAGAACTGCCTCATTCACATCGCCATCGACATCAATCAATGTATAGGCGATTTCCTCGCGCGATTTGTTCAGTAAATCGACGATATTTAATTTGGCGTCGGCCAGTTTCGTAGAAATTTGCGCCACCATGCTGGGGACATTAGCATTGACGATCGCCAATCGCATGCCTTGATTGAAAGGCAGTTCCAGGGTCGGAAAATTCACGGAATGGGTGATTGTGCCGTTTTCCAGATAATCGCGGATTTGTCGCACGGCCATCAGGGCACAGGTTTGTTCGGCTTCACGGGTGGAAGCGCCCAGATGGGGCAGGCTAATCACGCGCGGATGATTTTTTAATTCCGTGCAGGGGAAATCGCAGACATAGGCCAATAACTGATGCGCATCCAGTGCAGCCAGGACGGCGGTTTTATCCACGATGCCATCGCGGGCAAAATTCAGCAAGATCATGCCAGGTTTTGCTAAGCGCAGACGTGTGGTGTTAATTAACTGTCGGGTTTCTGGTAGCAAAGGGACATGCAGACTGATGGCGTCCGCTTGCATCATCAGATCATCCAGACTCAGCACTTCTTCGACTTGTGCTGACAATTCCCAGGCGCGCTTGACGGTAATCGTCGGATCATAGCCGATCACCCGCATACCCAGGCCAATCGCTGCATTGGCAACTTTAACCCCCACATTGCCAAGTCCAATAATTCCCAAAGTTTTGCCCGGTAATTCAAAGCCTGCGAAGCGCTTTTTATCCTGCTCAACTTGGGAGTTGATTGCAGCGTCATCGCCGTCGAGCTGTCGCACATAATCCCAAGCTTGGCAAATATTGCGGCAAGCTAGTAACAGTCCCGCCAACACCAATTCCTTGACGGCATTTGCATTCGCGCCGGGAGTGTTTAATACCGGAATACCCAGCTGGGTAAATTTTTTGATCGGGATATTATTTACCCCAGCGCCGGCGCGGGCGATGACTTTTACACTGGCTGGTATATCACGATCGTGCAGGGAGGCAGAGCGGAGGAGAATGGCGTCTGGATGAGGTAAGTCATTGGCGACTTCATACAGTTGAGTAGGGAGTTGACTCAATCCCAGCGGATCAATGGCGTTTAAGGTTTGGACTTTATACACAGTACAGCCTCGGAGGAAAGATAGGTGATAAGGATTGTTGCAAGCTATAGGGTAAAAAGCAAATTTGAGGGTATAGCTTGACCTGTTGAATATAATAATATATTATTATTATAATTAAATATTATTATAAGTGATCATTATGAATTCTAAATTTGCTTTAGGCTCCGGTCTGACGCTGCTGAGTGCCTTGATTTATGCCATACAAACCGCCCTCGTCAAACATCTCGGTGGACAAGTATCCACGCCGGTATTGGTTTTTATCCAAAGCTTGGTCTGCTTATTGTTAATCCTGCCATTGCTGTTTGTCGGCGGATCGGCTCGACAGAAAGTGCAGACCGCACATTTAAAACTACATTTTTTTAGGACTATTTTCAGTCTTGGCATCAGTTATTTTCTATTCTATGCGGTAAAATTCATTCCACTGGTCGATGCGGTGTTATTGGCCAATACCGCCCCATTATTAATTCCTCTTATTGGTTTCCTGTTCATGTCGCGTCGCCTGAATCATCGTCTATGGCTGCCGCTTATCATCGGTTTTCTAGGAATTATTTTGGTATTACACCCAGACAGTCAGGTATTCAGCAGCGCTTCGTTTCTAGCTTTGGGAGCGGGTATTTGTATGGCAACCTCAGTCATATTGATCGGCGAGGCTAAACAGGATTCCAGTTTAACTCGCGCTTTTTATTATTTTCTGTTTTCAGTGCCCATTTCAGGACTGGGAGCTATTTTATTCTGGACGCCATTGACGCTACCGTTATTATGGGTACTGATTGTTATTGGCGCCTTATTCTTTGTTGTACAATTGTCTTTAGTGTATGCAGTGACCTACACGCATCCACAAACGGTAGGCACCTTGTACTTGTCCAATATCCTTTTTGCGGCCGTCATTGGTTTTTTTGTGTGGCATACACCGATTTCCTTGTTGGCTGGCGTCGGTATTGCTTTAACCATTATTGGCGCAGTGTTCACCATTCGGGTTCAATATAAATGATGCTTAATGATATTGAGTTTTTAATCTGCGATGTGGCGATTTTATGGCGCAGACTGGTCAGCGCCCGCAGCAAAGAGCTGGGGATTTCCAATATTGAACGGCGCATTATGCTGCAAGCCAAACGCCATCCTGGCGCAACCCAGGTGGAAATCGCCAATTTAATTGACATAGAACCGCAAAATTTAGTTCAACCTCTTGATAAATTAATCGCTAACGGCTGGATAGAAAAATGCGGTGACAGCAAAGATCGTCGAGTCAAACGTATATTTTTAACTGAAAAATCTAAACATATCATGACTAAAATCAGCGCCATCGGCGATGCCATTCGACCGGAAATTCTGGGGAGCATGTCGAAAACGGATACAGAAAAATTGATGCAGCAGTTTGTGGAGATGAAACAAAGATTGGAAGGTTTTTTGGAATAGAATATGTAACTATTGAACCGTCATCCCACGGCATGAAAGATGTTCATGCATAAATGCCTTTCAATAATCTTTCCCCCTCTCCTGCTTACGCGTGACAAAAAGATAAATTCCCCTCTGGGCGTGTCATTCGAAAATGATCTTAAGACTATTTTAATGTGGAAATGGGAAAATACAGCAAGTAATTGAATAAAAATTATCGATTTGATCCCAACGATTTCGAAGTAACGCAAGCTGAAATAAACCAATTAGTTGAAAAAATGGGCAGATAGATTTGTAAAATTTATGCTATATTTAGGCTGTGATGTGAGTTATGATTGATAGAAATAAGGAGAGAAAAGAAGAAAAAGAAGTAGCTACAGATTTGGCGGAATCAGTTAATCAGGTAGTTGCTGATATCGAACTTGAAGAGTTAAAGGCAGCTATAGCAGAAAGTAAGCAGCGCCTATTTGTTACGTCAAAATCTGCACGTGTTTCTCTTGCCAAATGGGATATTGTACAACTTATCGAAAGTTATAAAAAAAAATCTGGTTGGTTAAGACAGCTGAGTGAAAGGCTAAAATTCTCTGATGAACTAGATGCATTGAATAAGTTTTCAGAAAAACTTGCCGATGGGGATTTAACAGAGAAAAGTATAGATGAGTTGTTCATACTCTTAGAATCTCAATTAAAATCAAAGAAATTTAATGACAAAGATTCTAACACTTATAAAGTATATCGAAGCTTGATTAAGCAAATTTTTTCTCAAGTTGCAATGGGTCCTACAAGACAATTCAAAGAGCCAATAATTCGAAAAATATTATCATTAACTGTAACTGTACGTAGAGATGCTAAAAGGGATGGAATAGAGTCCTTAGTATCAGATGTTTGCTTAATGGGGATGCCGACTAAGATAGGGAAAGACACATGGCTTTATAGACAGCTGGCACAAATGGTTTTTGAAAAAAATAGACCATTTCACTCTAATGATTATTATTATATTTTCAGTGATGAGTATATACAAGATGTTGAATCTAATTTATATGCGCAACCTACGCCAGTAGGTGGTAAATTAATGGCCCAATATTATAAAAATAAAAAAAATACCGCCATTACGTTCCCTTCCTCACCAAGCGTGGAATCATTTTTAGAGGACATTGCTCAAATTGAAATGGCCAGAAAACGTGCGAAATCCCATGCTGAATATCGTGAAGTTTTCTTGGTAAATTTTGGTTATCGTCCTGATGTTCTTTGCGTTCCACACTGCACGCCAATTTTCTATCTCAAGGAGGGTGAAAGTGAGGGAATTTTTATTGCCGATCCTCTATTCGCACATATAACTGTTCTTCCCATCCTAAATATTCCAATATATGCTCTAAAGGATAAATATCAAGTAGATCTCTATTCTTGCCATACTATTGGATTTTTTTGGGGGTGTATTGCTACTGAACTTAATCCACAAACAGGAAAGTATCATATTCCAGGATTGCTTTCACTCTTAAAGAAGTTTGGTGGAGAAAGATTGCCTGATGAATTCTTAATAACCTCTCAAATCTCTACTTTTGTGTCAAAGTATCGAGAAGAAAAACATGGAAAAATAATTCATACTGGAAAACATGGTAAAGAAGATTTAGATGCTAAAAGAGCAAGATATACTGATAAAGATGCTACTGTAATAAAACGTTTTCCTCCAAAAAAATTAAAAGCTGATGTTTCAAACTTCTTACGTAAAAAATCGTTAAAATATGCGCGCATGATTCAAATTATTTTTTATATAAATCTTCTTAGTGAATTAGAGCCCGGGTTATGGAATGAACGCGTAAGACTAATATTTATATCATTGGATAAAAGAAAATTTCCCACTGCTAAACAAGTCGATATGTATGAATTCGCAAAAGAATTTTTAGCAAAATTGAAAATATTTGCTAAATCAATAGGTGATAAAGAACAAAAAATTCCGCAAGGAACTGTGGCGCCATCAGATCAATCAGGAGATGAATTTTTAGATCAAAAACAATTAACGTCAGATCAAAGTACTGGCCCTGTGCCTCCCTCTAGGTCAAACAATAATAATTCTTTAGTTTCTGGAGACTTAGACAGTTATTCCCTCAAGCAATTAATAGCTTCTCACGGATTTCTAAAGCGTAGTAAATCTCTGCCAACCCTCCCTACTGGAAATTCCAAAATTGAGCAGAAACCAGTACGAAGTACGAGTTTTTCAAATTAAGTTTACCTCGGCTAAGCTATCCCTAAGGCGATTGGATTTCAGAGCAAATAGTAGTAGCCAAATCCACGAAGTTTAATAATATTTTAAGGTTCAAATGATATTATAAAGCCTTAACTTTTTAGGTTGTCAAGCGAAAATATTAATATTTAATGGGGTAAAAGGATGGAAGACCATCGTGATTCAAATCCAAAAACATTAGTTGAAATTTCAGATAGCAAAGAAAAAGAAAAAAAATTGGCGCAAAATATCGCCGCGACATTTACAGCCCAATACGAATATACTTCTTCGTGGAGTACGACATTCGGGAGTAAAAAATATAGAGCATTAAGCATGGAAAAGATCAATATTTATAATAATTTTATCCAAAAGTTAAAATCATTTAATGGCGATCTACCTCAAGTAATGGGGATAATAAATGACTATGTTGAAAAAATACTTGCCTTAAGAACGAAATATCTCAAGAAAGGTGAGGAATTTTGTCGCGAGCTCAACGAGAAAGAATTAAAGATGGTAAAAACTGTATTAAAAAAAGAAAATACCCGCATTCCCGATGATAAAACGATTCGGAGCAAAATAAAAACAATATACGTAGAGCGGAATCTTCAGCCAGCTGCGAGGCTAGAAAAAAATTTCCTAACTGTTTTCGAGTCATTAAAAAAAGACCCGCAATTCAATGATAAATACGGTGCTCTTTATGAGGGATATAAAAAGTCATTACAAGATTTCCTCCCTCCAAAGCAAGCTGCGACAAGGCCAATAGGATTTCAAATCAAAACTTCATCCGCAGGAAATTTTGGAAGTGGGACCTATGATAGAGAGGGGTTTGAGGCGGTTTGCTCGCGCGCTAAAAGCAGTAGTAGTAGAAGTGATAATATTTTCAGCAGCACCGCTTCAGCGGTAAAAACGGATGAAGCGGCTTCGTTGATTTCGAGCTTACTTAGTTAAAATTGCTATCTGATGCACACATTTCGTTCTTCCCGTGTCTGGTGGTGTTTAATTAATGCATGAGCTCTATGATCAAAGCCGTATTCGCGAAGACGATAATGGCTGCACTGAGCCAACCGAGCCAGCGCATGGTGTTGCTGTTCACTAAGGGCCCCATGCGACGTCGGTCGGAAGTGAGGATAAGCAGTGATACCATGGCGAAGGGGAGTTGCAGGCTCAAAAATACCTGCGAACCTACCAGCAGATGCGTGGTGCTGCGTTCGCCGAAATAGGCGATTGCTATTAAGGCAGGAATCAGCGCGATCATGCGAGTAATCAGTCGGCGTAACCACGGTTTCATGTGGAGACGAACATAACCGCTCATCACTACCTGACCGGCGAGTGTGCCAGTGATGGTCGCGCTCTGTCCAGAAGCAAGCAGCATGACGGCAAAGACAATGGCAGCTGCACTGGTGCCTAATAGCGGTGTGAGTAGGCGATGGGCGTCGCTGAGCTCGGTCACATCGACATGGCCGGCGTGATGGAAGACGCTTGCGGCCAGAACCACCAACGCAGAATTCAGCAGCATGGCGCCGCTCAGCGAAACGATGGTGTTGAAGGTGGCGAAGGAGCTGTCCTTACGTTTATTCGTGCCTGAGTATCTTTGCAGCACCAGGTTCGAATGCAGATAGAGGTTATGCGGCATCACCGTTGCCCCAATCACACCAATCGATAAATAAAGTAATTGCGGATCAAGTGCCAGACGTTGGGTTGGCACAAAACCACGCAACACATCGCCAATGACTGGTTGTGCCAGGGCGATTTCATAGATAAAACCGCAGGCAATGATAAAAAGAAATGAGGCGATGATACGCTCAAGTAGCGGTGAGCCCCGGCGGTCAAGCAACAGAATAAGTAGTACATCTAAAGTGGTTAGCACCACGCCGATTATAATAGGAATTGAAAATAGCAGTTTCAGCGCAATCGCTGAACCGATGACCTCGGCGAGGTCGGTGGCGATGATGGACAGTTCCGCTGCAATCCAGGCAGGCCATACAAACCGTGGCCAGGCTTCACGGGAAGATTGAGCGAGGTCTTGACCAGTAGCAATGCCCAGACGGGCGCTCATAATTTGTAGCAGCATCGCGACCAGGCTGGATGCCAGCACAATCGACAACAATGCATAACCCGCATAGGATCCACCGGCAATATCTGTCGCCCAATTGCCGGGATCGATATACCCCACTGCCACCAGTGCGCCCGGTCCGGCAAAACTCAAGCCCCGCCACCATGCTGCTGCTTTGCCTTGCTGTGCAGAACTCTGGTGTTCTTCGACTGTTGCTTGGGGTAGGGGCGTCTCTAATTCAATTGCTGATGAAACACCCTCATTAAATTCAGAAGTAGTTTCAGCCATGACTAATCAGGCACTATCGGCGTATCGCGCCTGGGTATTTTCGCCAGCACTGATTCTGAGATGTTGAGGTGCGCTCTCACCAATTCATGTGGTGTCAGCGCTAACCACTGTGCGAGCGAGATATCTTCAAAGTGATCACTGCGAAATAATTCTAGAAATCGTAAAGTGGTGATACCGGTATTTTCGACATAATGTGGCATAAAGCAGGGCACATAGCCCACATCGCCGGCTTGAAAATCAATCGTTGCGGCATTGGCATCGGCATTGAATACCGTCATCCGCCCTTGGCCGGAAAGATAGTACTGCAATTCATCGCCATTGCCATGCCAGTGCAACTCACGCATGCCGCCGGGCTGAATTTCGACTAAGGCGGCAGCGATGGTTTTTGAAGCGCCAAATATCTTGGAATCCACGATGCGGATACTGCCGCTTTTGGTGCGGATCGGTTGCTGAGTTGGCATGCGATAGCTGAACCATTGTGGCACTGGGCCTGCACCTGCAAGACGATCCGCAGTCAGTGGGCCGGGCACTTGTGATTGGAAAATATAGAGCTCCTTTTCGGGGATCTTAGCAAAAGCGCTTGCTGATACACCAAAATTCTTAGCCAGAACCTCTTTCGGCATATGGGAAATCACATCGGAAAGTAGAAATGTTTTGTTCTCATCGAAGCTGCCATCATCAAAAACCAGTAGGAATTCGCAACCATCCTTTTCTAGTCCCTGGATGGAATGAGGAATGCCAGCCGGGAAGAACCATAAATCGCCTTCAACGACATCATCGGCAAAGGTGCGATAGGATTGATCGACGGCGGTGATTCTTGCCCGGCCTTTCAACATATAGGCCCATTCAGATTCTTTATGCCAGTGCAGTTCGCGAATGGCACCAGCTTCCAGACGCATATTGACTGCGGCAAGCTCTTTGGCGATGGATAACTCTCGAACGGTGACTTGGCGTGCCCAGCCGCCTTCTTCTAGTCGCATATGGCTGTCGGCAAAAGACCATTTTAGGTTTGGCATGGTGCCGGCATCAGTCGGTGGTGGTGCGAGTTTATCGCGATTTTCTGCTTCTAATGACAGATTGCGTGGGCCAAGAATGGATGCGCCAAATTTGCCGCGGCGCGCGCCGGAAGAGGCATGGGGAGTTCTTTTCTGTTCATGTTTACGCTTCATAGAAAAATCTCCATATTAAAAAATTCCTTATAAATGAAGGTGATAGCATTGAATTATGCAGAGTATTATTTAGTATAGAAGACTTTATGGATTTTGCAGGAGAGCGGCAGAGGCCAAATCTGGATTTATGCCGACCCTCTGCCCGCCCCTCTCCCCCCTGGGCCGTCATTGCGAGGAGCTTGCGACGACGCAATCCAGAAAGCCTAGGCCTCTACTGGATTGCTTCGTCGCAAGCTCCTCGCAA